>Ga0209374_1000134_pt1 | contig 83903 bp, 62 predicted proteins | sample SaaInlLV_DNA_10m_FD_184683 | JGI IMG/M metagenome (GOLD analysis project Ga0209374, IMG submission 184683) | Marine microbial communities from expanding oxygen minimum zones in the Saanich Inlet - SI075_LV_DNA_10m (SPAdes) (version 2) | ecosystem: Environmental > Aquatic > Marine > Unclassified ... | reverse complement strand
TGCTTCAAGCGATGCAGCATCAACTTCAACTACCGACCACCCATTGCCGCCGGCGTTGCCACCAGCGGTGAGCAGTTTGCCTGATTCGCCCCAGCGGATATTGTCGAGAATAATGTCTAGCGCAACCGAATCACTCGCGACAGGCTCCTGGCTAAGATCGAATCGTACCAGCTCTCGCGTGCCTAATGCGGCCACGTAGAGATAACGATTATCATCGGACACAACAATGCCGTTAGGCCCAGCCATCTCGCTACCTACCAGCACAGCAGACTCACTTCCTGGGCGCCAGATGACGACGCCGCCTTTGACTAGACCCGTCACAGACGCCGCGATGCCTTTTTCCCATTCCATAAACTGCGTAGTGGCAAAGCCGCCATCGGCAAGTATTGCGACACTGTTATGCATAATCGATTCGTCGAGCGGAACACAGCCTCGCCACGTTAGCTTCGCGTCGCCACCGGCTAAGCTTAGGTCAAACATCTCGATGGCCTCACGCCCGCCGTGGCTTGTGATGTACAAATCAAACACGTCGGCGCCGGTTTCGCGCAGCGCAAGGCCGTGAGCTGAAAAATTGGTGACATCGAATAAACCTGGACAGCTTGAATAGGAAACGCTGTCAAAATCTTGGGAGAAATTAGGGGCGCTGGCTAAATCATGCCAACTGTTATCTCTAGTATCGATCAGATAGAGATGCCCATTCACCCCCTCGCCAGTCATGCCCGAGGTAATGATAAGGCCACTGTCGCCGACGCTCAGCAGATCTTCGGCATTCATTAAACCGCAGACATAGCTGATGCCTGAGTCCGCGACACAGGCATCAGACGGCTCCGCAGCGACGCTATGCGCGGACAGGAACAGACTAACGCCAAAGGCGGCTAAAATATTGGAGGCAAAAAATTTCATAGTTTTCTCTCGTCATGACTATTTAAATAGCTTACGTAATTAAATTCATCTCATCGTCCCACTCGGCGGTGATATCACGGCGCGTTTGATCAACACACTTTGCCAACCACTCTGCGTCATAGCTTTTCCCATGCCTTGCTAACACTGCTTCGGGCACGCCGTCCCAGATGTTAGGTGTGTTTCCCTGATACCCTAAATCGCGAAAACCTAGCTCGGTCGTGTAATACCCAGTGAGTGTCATATTACGCATTAGCGTAAAGAAAGCGATGCCCGGCTGAAGCGCGTCGTCCTGTACATCCGGATAAGCGATCTCGTCGCAGATTGCCAACTGCTGCTGCTCGTCAACATCGATAAACTTTGCGCCAAATTTTTCGAGCGCATAGCTATCGAGCCACGCGATGCCATCACGTAGCGGCCGCTTATACTGCACTCGGTCTTTCGCCATGAACTCAACAAAATCGGGAAGCCCCGCAGCGAGCGCGCCACCGTTTTCATGATTCGATGGCAGGATAATGTCGCATAGCACGGCAAGGGTAAGCAGTTCATGTTCGCGAAAAAAAGTCTCTGCAAAAAGTTCGGCGTCGCGCTGTTTTTCAGCGTCGGTTCGTGCATAGGAATAGTGCGTTGGCAGCGATGTCCACGAGACCGCCCGCGACGTTGCACTGGGAGCGCAGCCAGAGCTCGCTAGCAGGGAGCCCGCAAGTGGGGCGAGCATGAGCGCTTTAAGTACGTCTCGTCTATTTATCGCTACGCTGTTGCTGTTCGGTTTGCTCATCGCTCGCACCCTAAATATTTTGCTGTTTCATCTGCTCGATAATGTAGTCCGACGCGCGCCACGACAGCGCGAGAATCGTCCACGTTGGATTTTTATCGGCTTGAGAGACAAAAGTACCCGCATCGACAACAAACACATTGCTTGCGTCGTGCAGCTGGCCGAATTGATTGGTCACCGAATTTTTCGGATCTAGCCCCATTCGGGTTGTGCCCACCTCGTGAATAATTTCACCCGGCTTTGCAAGACCATATTTACGATTGGCACCCGGTTTCTCGCCCAGCAATATACCCCCAGACGCCTCGAGCAACGCCTCCATTGATTCTTGCATGTGCTTTGCCTGATCGATCTCGTAATCGGTCCATTGGTAGTTAAAGCGCAGAACAGGAATGCCCCACTCATCGACCACCTCAGGATCTAGCTCACAGTAGTTATCAAACTGCGGTACGCTTTCACCCCGACACGCGATACTAAGCCGCGCACCATAGAAGCGCCGGATATCATCCCGCAGTCCATTACCATAGCCGCCTACCCGCTCGCCTAAATAATCGTTGTATTGATTAGCCGCGAATCCAAACCCGTATGACGGCATACCCATCCCACCGCCTATCTCCAGATGATAGCCGCGTGGAAAATCTAACGTAGAATTTTCGAGCCACCACGGGGTGTAGACATGCATACCACCCACGCCGTCTTCGTTATAAATATCTCGGTCCATCAGTTCGGGCAAAAAGGCCGCGCGGCTTGCACCGGTAGAGTCATGAAGATAACGTCCTACGTGACCACTGCTATTACCCAGGCCGCTTTCATGATGATCACTTTTCGAATTGAGCAAAATGCGCGCGCTGCTGCAGGCCGAAGCCGCTAAGATTACAATGCGCCCCTTAAGCTGATATTCCTTTTTATCTTCTTTGTTAATGTACGACACGCCAGTTGCCTTGCCGCTTTCATCGGTCGTCACCTCGCGCACCATTGAATTGGTGTAGAGATCGACCTGCCCGCCTTTCAATGCGGGATAAATAAGCGCCGTGCTCGAGGAGAAGTCTGCGTGAATCGAACACGCACGGCTGCACTGGCCACAGTAATAGCAAACCCCTCGCTCATCGTTAATGCGTTTTGTGAGCATAGACTTGCGCGCGGGATAAACTGGCACATTGAGTTTGCGAGCGCCGTCGATATAGAAAAGTTCGTGCAGGCGAGGCTTAGGCGCGGGGAGAAAAAAACCATCGGGGTCGTTATACAGGCCTTCGTTACTGCCAAAAACACCAATCAATTTATCTACTTTATCGTAGTATGGCTTCACGTCTTCGTAGCCAATTGGCCAGTTATCACCGAGGCCGTCGACGTCTTTACGCTTAAAGTCGAGCGGGCCGAAGCGCAGGGATATGCGCCCCCAATGGTTTGTGCGTCCGCCTAACATGCGCCCACGCCACCACATAAACTCGGTGTCGCCCTTTTGAGTGTAGGGCTCTCCATCGAGGTCCCAACCGCCTATACAGGCGTTGTAATCGCCAAAGGGTCTGCGCCGCGTGCTCGCCCCGCGACGCGGCGATTCCCATGGATTTCGCAACTGCGTGCGATTTTCATCCGCTGCGGGATCGTAGTAACCACCGGCCTCCACCAACGCGACTTTTAGGCCTGCATTCGCTAATTGATAGGTCGCCATGCCACCACCGGCGCCCGAGCCGACAATAATAATATCGTATTCTTGTTCAGCCATTCGATGCTTTGTCCTTATTCTGTGCTCCACTAAAGAGTAGAATAAACCGACTGAAAGAGACACCGAATTCTTAGAAAAACATGCAATCTCTCAAGAGCCCTTTTAGCCACTTACTGTGGCATTTCTTCGCGATCTGCCTCATCAATTTCGCTTTCAACCCGTGGGTCTAAAGTGATAGCACCCTGAGCGCCAACAGTGGTCGCCATTTCGAATTCGGTGAAATGTTCTCTCGCAGACCCTCGTATTTTGGTTAGTACAAAGATTGCCGATCCACCGAGCATAAGTATTAGCCCATTAACGATGAAGAACGCGTGAGCGCCTATTAAGCTCATCGCTTGTGCGACAAGCAACGGCCCAACGATCGCGCCTAACGCATGAACAATCATCAGCCCAGTGCCAATTTCGAGGAAGGAACTCGATGCCGAATTGTCGCTTGCATGGGCAAGACTCAGAGCATACAGCGGCATGGCACAGCCACCATAAAAGACCATCAAATACGGCACGCCTTCAACGCCGGAAAATAACATAAGCAAAGAGACGAGCGCCCCGACAATCATGATCGAAAAGATGACGATCCGGCGATCCATCTTGTCCGAGAGCCGGCCCAGCGGCAGTTGCGTCAGCGCTCCACCAATAATGCCCAACGCCATCATCGTACTAATTTCATCAATCGCGAGCCCTATCTGTAATCCGTATGCTGGTGCTAAACCATAATACGAGCCGGTCACCAGGCCTGAAATCAACGCGCCTATTGTCGCGGCTGTCGAGGTTCTGAGCACTAGAAAAGGCGAAAATGAAGCAGACGGAATCTGAGAGGGTTGCGCAGTACGTGTGAGGCAAATGGGTATCGCGGCGGCAACAAAAAGCATCGCTGCTAGAATAAGCAGGCTTCCATCTTCGATCGGTGAAACTTTGAGCAGTAACTGACCGGAGGCCATTGCGAACAGCGCAATCATTGTATAGAACGCGAGCACAGTGCCTCGATTGTCTTCTACCACGAGTTCATTAAACCAACTCTCGATGACCAAATAGAGTCCAGCAACCGACACGCCTACCAAGAATCTTAAGGCAAGCCAGAACACATAGTTCTCAGACAGAGCCAAGGCCAGAATACTCGCCGTGCCCAATGATGAGAGCGCTGCGAATGAACGAATGTGGCCCGACCTGCTGACGAGATACGGAACCAAGAAGCACCCAAGAAGGAAGCCCGAAAAATACACGGATCCGAGCATACCTGCCGCCAAATTCGACCAGCCAAATAATTCGGCGCGAAGGGGTACATAGGCGAGCTGTAATCCATGGCCTGCAATCAAAATAGCCATGCCAAAAAGTAGCGTCGAAATTCGCCCGATAATAGGCATTAACATTGAGTAACCCTTTCTAACCCTGAGCAGCTATCGGCACTGTTCTTGCAAACTTTTCTTGCAAATTGAGAGATCAAAATAACCACTTGGCTGTCTGAAAATGAAAGACAAGTATGTAACCTACGTATTGTACGCTTATTCTCTGTTTTCCCTAGTTTATCTCAATTCAAAAGAGTCAAAACGACGTCCATCGTGGGCCACTCGTTCTGTTGCATACCCCTGATAATTGTGTTTCTCTGCAGTCACACACTCTGTCATGCCAAGCAATTCGCTCAATCTTTATTAGTCAAAAGAGACGCCTATGAAACCTGTCATTTCAATCGCAAGTGAAGACGACCGATCATCAGCTATTAGCACAATAATACTTGGGTTTTCATCTGACCCGTTTGTGCGATGGCTTTGCCCTCATGGCCCAACTTATCTGAAGTTTCATGCAGCATTCAACGCGTTTGGCGGAGGCGCAATAGACAGTGGATCCGCTTTTATTGCAGAGGGCAACCGGGGAGCCGCTTTGTGGCTTCCACCCACTGTCGAGCCCGACAGCGAAACTTTTATTGGAGAAGTGGAAAAATTTGTGGTGAAGGAGCGGCAAGAAGTACTGTTTCGTATTCTTGAGGCATTCGAAGAATACCACCCGGACGAATCATGCTGGTATTTGCCGTTAATCGCAGTAGACCCTGCACATCAAGGCAGTGGCATCGGCTCAGAACTGATGAAGGCCGCTATGAGCCGGATCGATGAGGATGGCCTACCTAGTTACTTAGAATCTTCCAACCCTCGGAATATTTCGCTATATGAACGCTATGGATACGAAGTCATGGGCCAAATTAAGATAGGCGATGCTCCTACTATCCACCCGATGTATCGACCGGCTCGCTGACCTTCTTTTTAGCAGCCCCATAAGGAAAATAAGATGGCTCTTTCCCAGCGACACACCCTATTACTCCTTCGCACGTCACTTTTTTTCGTTTATGCCCAATTTACGGTCTTATCCAGCGCCTATGCCCAACAATTGCCTGGCACTGAAAATGGCGAGTGGCGCTATCTAGGCGGCGATGCCGGCAACACCCGCTTCTCTGCTTTAGATCAGATCAACGAATCCAATTTTGCCGAACTCGAGCAGGCGTGGATTTGGCGAAGCGATAATTTTGGGCCCAACCTCGACTATTTTTCCCGAGCAACGCCCATTTACGTCAATGAAACGCTATATACGGTCGCCACGCCGCGGCGACAGGTCATCGCGATAGATCCACGAACCGGCGAGAATCTGTGGACATTCAGAGAGCCCGAAACTATTCGACATCAGCGGTCGCCTCGACAGGCTTATGGCAAGGGCGTCGCCTATGCTGAGGTCGACGGACGCGGCGTGATCTACATCACCACGCCCGGATTCTTTCTGTGGGCGCTCGATGCCGAAACAGGGCTTCCGCTCGAAAATTGGGGCAACGCATTTCCGGTCGGCGGCTACCCTAAAACGGGTGTAATCGATCTCGTTCCGCAGTTAGTTAAAGATTGGCAACCGTGGCAAGACTATCTCGTGAGCGGCGGCGCCTATGACGCCGACTACGGCATTCCTCGCGAACTAGGCATGGTTACCGCCTCTGCGCCGCCGATTGTCGTTAACGGCGTCGTTGTCGTGCTTGTGGGGCATCAGCCAAGCTATGGGCAGACGCGTATCGAGAACGTTCCGGGAGATATTATGGGGTTCGACGCCGCAACCGGCGAGTTTCTGTGGAAATTCCATTCAATACCAAGACCCGGCGAAATCGGTCACGAGACATGGCTTAACGACGCATGGAAATTCTCGGGAGACATTTCAACATGGGCGCCAGCATCGGCTGATCCCGAACTTGGCCTTGTTTATTTGGTAACCAATGCCTCCACCGTTCAGTCTTATGCGGGCCACAGACCCGGCGACAATTTATTCGGCGGCAGTGTACTCGCGCTTGACGTTAAAACAGGCGAACGCCGGTGGCATTTCCAGATCCATCACAGCGACCAGTGGAATTACGACCTGCCCACGCCGCCAATGCTAATGGATCTCACGGTTGATGGTCAGCGCATCCCTGCGCTTATTCAAAATACCAAACAGGGTCTCGTCTTTGCCTTTAACCGCAAAACAGGCGAGCCAATTTGGCCTATCGAAGAGCGTCCGGTCATGCAAACTGAGGTGCCGGGTAATTGGACAGCTGCAACACAGCCCTTCCCTACGTGGCCAGAACCTGTTGATCCGATTGTCACTAACGGCCTCACCGAAGAGTTTGTCATCGACTACACGCCCGAGCTCAAAGAGCAGGCGCTGATGATTCTCAATGGTTATCGTGTCGGCGGACTCTATGTCCCGCCATTGCCGCGCGACCATAGCAATGAGTTCATTAATAACATTGGCTGCCTTGGTGCCGGCAATGTGATCCCCCATCCTCCGGTTGGCGATCCTAGCACCGGCATGATGTTTAACTCGCACAGCCGCTCATGCTTCGCCCCCGGATTTATGATTCCGACCAACGGCATCGATCGCGATAACCCCAACTACCCCAAGCCAGGGGACGGTGGCGTGACGCCAAACAGCACCCCAACGACAGGACGCACAGTAGCCGCGTGGCGCCCCGGTGGCGGTGGCGGACTGCCAACCATCGATGGCTTGAGAATCTATAAGCCCATGGATAGCCAGCTCACCGCCTACAATATGAACTCGGGCGCCAAAGCATGGTCGTTGCCCGTGGGTCCAACGCCCGATGAAATAACGAACCATCCAATGCTCGCAGGTGTCGATGTGCCAGAAACCGGCGGTCTTGGCTGGTCAATTCAGATGGTTACCGGTGATTTATTGGTGCAGGCGCGTGCGATGAGCGAAGGCGGCGTCCAGTTCGCACCCGACGAGGACCCGCTCACGCTCAATGCCCGCAATAAGTATACGGGCGAAATCGTAGCGAGTGTGCCGCTTCCAGCGCCGGCACAATATGGAATGATGACCTACAGCCACGACGGCAAGCAGTACATTGTCGTGCAGATCGGAAGCTCCCGCACCGATATGCCCGGCGCGCTGGTCGCCTATCGGTTGCCCTAAAAAGTCAGTTCACCAAGAATAAAAAAAGGCGGAAGAACCCAAGTTCTCCCGCCTTTTTTATTTTATCTATTCAGATTTGAAGGCTTAGTGACCTCCGCCACCGCCATCAGACTTCGCACCAGGCAAGGCCATCGCAGTGAGCTTGGCGCCTGTTTGCAAGATGATGTACTGGTGGCCGTCGTGCATCCACGAGCTCATGCCGTAGCGGCTGCGTGCAGGCACTTCGACGCGGTCAAGCTCATTGCCTGTCTTCTTATCGATCGCGTAAAGCAGCGCCGTGGAGCCGTCGTGATCGAGATCAGAGTAAATGAGCAGATTCTTGGTTGTCACCATGGGCACTTGGTTGCCCGTGCCTGTGTCACCAATATCGATACCCTCCAGCGCTGGGCTGTTGCGGATTCGGTCTGGGGTCTCACCCGTTGGAATCTGGAATGCAATCTCGCCCGTGTTCATGTCATATGCCGTAATTGTGCTGTAAGGCGGCTTGAAATAGGGGATGCCAGACTTAAGGCGAGGCGGACGACCTGAGCGGTCATTCGCGTAGAGGGCGAAAGTCGACCCGGTAGGCTCGGCGATGCGCGCGTCTGCCTCTTCACCAGGAATCACTCGCTGCCAGCTGCACGCACGTGCAGAAGACACGTAGAGGAAACCCGACGTAGGATCAGCTACCGGTGGAGCGGTAATGTTGGCACCGCCCCCATCGCCCGGGCACATCGCCGACGAGATCTTACCCGCTGGGTCTGTGTCATGAATTGGTGGATTAAACAGTGGCCCCATATCGTAATTAGCCATCACCTCGAGCGCCTCTTGACGCAGTTCGGGCGTAAAGTCGATCAGGTCGTCTTCCGAAATACCTTGCATCTCGAATGGCGGTGGCTTGGTGGGGAATGGCTGCGTAGTCGCAAGCTTCTCACCGGGAATATTAGATGCAGGCACCGCGCGGTCTTCCATTTCCCACAGAGGCTCGCCAGTGAGACGGTCGAATGCGTAAACGAACCCTTGCTTGGTTACCTGTGAGACAGACGATACCTTGCCGCGACCCGGAATATCGAGGTCGAGCTGGATGGGCGCAGCCGGATTATCGTAGTTCCACACATCATGCTTCACCGTTTGGAAATGCCATCTGCGCTCACCGGTCTCGGTGTCGAGCGCAATCAGGCTGGTACCAAACAGGCCGTCGCCCGGACGGAAACCACCGTAATAGTCGATTGTGGGTGGGTTCGTTGGAATATAGACAATGTTATTTTCTGGATCGGCCGTGAGAGGCGCCCATGAAGAAACATCTCCGGTCCATTTCCACGCGTCGTTTTCCCATGTTTCGTGGCCGTATTCGCCCGGCTTAGGAATAACGTTGAACTTCCACTTAAACTCACCCGTAGTCTTGTCATAGGCAAGAATATCACCGGGAATATTCTCAACTCGCGCTTGCAAATAACCCTGCTCGGCTGAGTTGCCAACTATAATCGTGTCGTTCACGACAATCGGCGGCGAAGACGTAGTGATGTAGCCTGTCTCGAGCGGAATGCCCTCATAAGGGTCATAGAGATGGCCCAAATCGGCGAGCATGTCGACCACACCAGTCTCGGGGAAGCCGTCGACAGGCACTTGCCCACCAAAGCCCTCAAGCGGCGCGCCGGACTCGGCATCTAGTGCAACGAGGAAGAATCCGGGGGTCGCGATATAGACCACGCCTTTGCCGTTAATGCGCGAATAGCCAATGCCTTTGCCATACGAGGCGCGCATAGAGTATTCCCAGCGCCGTGTGTTGGGCAGGCGATACGACCAGAGAGTCTCTCCACTCTTTGGATCGATTGCGACCACATGGCGCCGTGCGCCAGAAACAGTAAACAGCTTACCGTCGACATAAGTAGGCGTCGAACGCCCTGAACGACCGCCGAAGCTTGCGCCGTCCCATTCCCACACCACTTCCAGTTCATGGAAGTTTTCGGCAGAAATCTCTTCGGCAGGTGTGAAACGCGTGTGGGCATAGTCGCCACCGAGCGTAAACCACTCCGCCGTGTCTTCGGTTACCTTGTTCTGGCTCAGGCCGACGCTAGGCGCAAGCCCGACGATAGCAGCCAGGCTACTAAGACACGCGAGTCTTTTTAGCAGCGAAACCTGTGGTGATGCAGAACGTGCTTTCATTATTATTGCCTCTAAGGGGTCACGTTTAAGAAGCCTTACAATAAAAGGGGAAGAGCAAAAACACAAGATCAAAAAAGGGGTCTGACCCCTTTTACCCTAAGGCAGCATAATACTTGCGATTCGGTCCCCCGATGCGCTTCCAAGGTAAAGCCTGCCAGCGTGAGGCAGCGCCACTGTGGCATAACCCATCGGAGCGCCTTTATGATGAAACACAACTTCGGAGCTCATGTCCGCTGAATTAGCTTTCACCACCTGAAACTCAAGCAAGCAGGGCCCCACGTGACCATCTTCGCACCGCTCGTTCACTGGGTCGTTAAGATGTGACGCAATCCAGAGTGCGCCGTTGGCATCGATTACCACGTTGTCAGGGCTGCGAACCGCCACTTCACCCTCGACAACGCCGGTTTGACGGTCGACCTTAATAGTCTTGTTCGCCATGTAGATGTTAACGAAAAGCTTAGTGTTGTCTTCGCTAACCGTGATGCCATTCGGCATCATCTCATCGGAGTTTGGTAGCTTGGTAAACCCGCTTGCCTTCTGCCACTCCCACACCCAGCCAATCTTTTCGCCAGCGGTTAGCTGAGCAACAACTGTGTCGAAGGGCGTGCTCTTATTCCACATATGCGTCACGAAAAATCCGCCATCGTGCAGTCCGGCGACGTCGTTCATATAGGCATCGTTACCAGGCTGCGCACAACCTCGCCAAGCTAGCGTTGAATCTGCGCCGGCTGCCGTTAGTTCGAAAAATTCTATCTGCTCGTCACCATGGTTAACAACAAGCAGCTGCAGACGCCCATCGGCTCTGGTGATTAGATCGATACCATGTGGACTAAATTTAGCCACCTCGGGCGGCTGACACGTTACGTCACCCCATCGCGGCTCCGTTGGCTCCCAGTTAATCGCTATAGGCATGCGCTCTCCCTGAGCAATATCTAGCATAGAGAGTGTATTAGGGAGGTCGGACATAAACGCACCCATCTCACTTACCAGTAAAAAATCACCCCCAGGAATCACGGCGAGGTCTTCGGGATTTTCAAACCCACAGAACGAAGAAATCCCTGCGAGCTCTTCGCATGAAATCTCACCCGACGCAGCGGTGCTTCCAGGCATCGAACCCTCTGCCGTTTGCTGTTCAGCGGGACTGGCAGGACCGCAACCGACAAGCACAAAAGTCGCGGCAGCGAACGAGAAAGAAAGAAGGGTTTTAGTCATAGCAGACCTCAGAGTTTGTTATTATTTTAGTCGAGAATATTACAACTGACCTCACTTGCCTACTTCGCATGCTATTCACAGCGCGTCTAAAAAAGACACCACCTCGGCAGCGGTCCTCTGCGGATCTTCCTCCATGGGTATATGACCTAAATCATCGAAGATTACTGTCCTGACATTGGGTAGCGCCGCCTCGAATGCAGCCGCCGCCGACACAGGTATCACGGAGTCTTGGGCTCCCCAAATGACCAGCGTTGGCTGGGTAAGCAGGCTTAAGTCGGGCGTCTTGGTATCGATGTCACCGTAAGAGTTCGTTCGACCCAAAATCGCAGCGCGCGTGCCTTCTCGCATAATGAGCTCATAGTAACGATCAACCAACGCCTCGGTGACCACTGGTGAATCGTTATACGCCGCGCGAAGCCCTTGCCCGATGAGCGGCGCAGGATCCAACGCCCCCGCGATGGCCCTAAACCAGCCCTGCCGGAGAAGACTAAACGCCACTGGGCCTGACCTTCGCGATTCGGAATCATCGCTGTCGTCTTGCCAATTAGTCGGTGGAACAGAATCAACAAGCACCATCGCTGACACACGCTGAGGATGCTCGAGCGCATAGCGCCAGGTCGCGCCCCCGCCCATTGAGTTGCCACCAAGTACAAATGTATCGAGGCCCACCTCGTTAGCCACCGCATCGATTGTTTGCGTGAAGGCCTCAGCGCCATATTCACCGCTCGGTACCGCACCCGTCAGGCCATGCGCAGGTAGGTCGAGAGTAATCACCCGATAGCGCTGCCCGAATATCTCAACCCAAGGCTCCCAGGTGTGCAGCGAGGCCATCGCTCCGTGGACAAGCACCACCGGCATGCCGTCTTCTTGGCCTTGATCTCTGTAATGAACACGCGCGCCGTTCTCCATAATAAGAAACTGCGACTCCGCGTTACTGTATTTAGCGTCTACCTGCGCCGCGGGTATGTCACCCTCAAACAGAAACACACTCGCCGCGATGAGTAAAACAATAAGCATGACAAGCAGCCTCTTTAGAATTTTCACTTGATACCTTTGGTCACTATTATTACTAGATTAGCGCTTCTGCTCTGTTCGATAGAAGAGGAAGAAACACCACGTCGATACTGCTGAAAGCAAATGCCAAATCGCATGCGGCTGGATCCACGAATCAGGTTCGCAGTAAGGCGTATCAGGATAGCCTTGCAGCCATATAGCGAAGGCAGCCATATAGGAGGCCATTCCAAGAAAAAACCAAGGCGTATATTTCCGCTGTAAGTTAGGCCTATTACGAGCGAAGAGAGCTGGCACCCAAAACAGGATTATCCACCAGTACTCGCCCAAGTTGGCGAATATCTCCTGCGGAAAAATCCCAAAAACTGCTGCGACTAAAAAACCAACGCTCCCTGAAAGCCAGCGAAAGGCAGGAGACCAAAATCGAAAGAGAGTCTCCGAGATGATCCACAGTCCTATCGATAAACCGAATAGATCAAGACCTATGCCTAAACGCCCGCCAAAAAACCAACGCGCAATTGAATAGAGGAGCACGATGGAAAAATACACTTGGAGAAACCGCGAAGGACTCCACCGACCCATCTCTTTTAAGTTATAAAGCCACGGGAAAATGATATACATGACCATGCTTAGATTATCGGCCCAACCACCCCAGGCCGTATGCGTCCCGTGCATTAGCCAAGATCCGGGGCCGAGATAAATGACAGCGACGGCATACAAAACGCTAATTCGGTTTAATCCAGTAAACGTGTTCTTGGCCGTTCTATCCGACTCTCCCTCTGCAGAGAGAACCTTAAGCATTAATAATCCTGAGACCATGAAGCCAAGATTACTCAGAGTATTTGAAGGCTCCCGGAACACGCCGCCACTTACCCGTTCGCACCAACTCGATATTTCACCAATTGCTTCGCCTGCCTCGTAGTGAAATGCAACACCATTTAGCGCCAGCGCAAGATAAATGGCGACAAACAGTGCACTCGCTAGCAATGCTAGCGGTAAGGCTTTAGACATAGAGACCTCAGGTTTTTGTTCAGATCACAGGCCATCACTTTAGCAGAAATGTCACCCTGAACAATCGTGTATCAGGCAATAGAATTCCACGATGTTTTTGTCCACTTTTTGTAACGGCATAAAAAAAGGGGCTTTTCAGCCCCTTTTTTATGCTTTTACAGATTGCCTAGCGATTCGCGTGAGCAGCCGTATCTTCATTGGCTGCATACCAAATGAATAGACCGAATGCGATCTTGTTCAGAACATCGGCGAGGTTATAGACTATGTTCAGCGTGCCAGCGTCTGCGCCACCTGCGAGATAGCCTAAGAAGTATCCTATAGGATAGATCGACCAGCCAATTGTCACTGTCCACTTCATCAAACCGTATGACTTCTGTACGGCTGGCGTCGCTTGTGATGCTGCTACTTTGCTTGCCTCACCTGCGAAAATTTCATAGAGAATAAACGCCCAACCAGCCATTCCAATAGCGAAGCCGAGAGTCGAATTCATGTATCCTGCTTCACCCAGATATCCTGGAATCAGCATTACCAACGTGCCCACTAAGAGTCTGAAGAAAATGCCTCCGGAAACCTTAGCGATCGCTGCAAGGATCAAGTAGAACTCAATCATCAAGAGTGGGACTGTCAATAACCAGTCGATGTATCTAAATTCAGTCGGTGAGGCTCCTGTCGAAACCCAGACATCTCTCATGTAGAAGTAGTGGAATGCAGCAATAAATGTTACTAAAGCACTCACTGTTAATGATGTTGCCCACTTGCCGCCTATTCTCATTGACTCCATGAGAAAGAAAACGGTTGATGCTGCGAGCGCCATCGAGATTAGCCAAAATGAATAACCAACAAAGTCACCAGATTGGAGCATCATCGAGTCTCCAGAAGCGGCCAATGTTGTTTGCCCTACGAGTAGTAGCGCCAAAACAGCGCCACTTTTCTTTGCAATAGCGTATTTCATGGGGTTCTCCCTCTTAGTTTTTAAAGACCAGTTTAAGCGTTAAACTTGCTGGTACTTGCTCAAACGCTTAAGATCTTATTCAAGATCAACCCAGTTGTCTACCAGACATGAACTTAAGGCTGATTCACTGCGTATTGCTTATAAATATAAAAAAAGAGAGCGAACATGGATACGAGCAACGCGATCGATAGCCAATTCTCTAAAAAACTTGCTCCGAGTCGGGGCAGGCCTTCCCCAGTGAGAATAGACAGCGTTTCACAAGAAATCATACACTGCCGATCTCATCTAGAAGAACCCTTAAGGTCAGCTTTTGACCACCACTTCAAAAAAAGCGGCAAGCTTCTAAGAGCAAATTTGGCCTTGAGGGCAGCGCAAGCCAGCGACCTCAAGTCGCAAAGCTGCATAAGATGGGCTGCGAGCGTTGAACTTCTCCATAATGCCTCCCTCGTCCACGATGATGTGTGCGACGATGATTCTGACAGACGCGGAATCACTTCAGTTTCTGAGATGTATGGTAGAGAGATAGCGATTTGTTTGGGCGATGCGATGATCGCGCTCAGTAGCCTCTTACTCGCGCAAGACTTCGCACTACAGCACACGTTGACCGCGCACAATCTGGCCATTCTTAAGCTTTCTGCTGGGCAAGCTGCTGAATTTTCTACTCTCTCTTATCCCACATGGGCTGCGTATGAAAAACTGGTAGAGGGAAAAACAACGCCACTTATAAGCCTGCCGCTATTGGGACTTAACCCAATCGGCCAAAACAGCTCAGAATCGGGTCTCATTACTCAGTACTTTTCAGATACCTCCATTGCCTTTCAAATAATGAACGATATTCAAAATATCGATCAGGGAAAGCAATTAGCCTCCCCTGCGTCCGACCTTCGAGAACTCAGACCGAATGCGGTGATAGCAAAATTTTACGAAGGCTTGCCAGATTTAGAAAAAAAACTTTTCACGAGGAGCAAATCCGGAAAGAAATTCGCGGAGAACGATACGCGACTCAATTTTTGGTGGGAGCAAATTCTTTTGTCGGACAGTCTGGCGACTACCAGACAGCTGTTAGGCGATAAACTAAGCCGGTCTCAAAGAATATTTAGTGCCCTTAGCAACAAGAACAAAGACATTTTACAACCGTTTGATCACTGGCTGCGTAAAAGCTATACCAACCTTTCTTCACAATAGGCAGAACCAGATATTATGAACACCTCCGAGCGTGTAATTGTCATTGGAAGCGGTTTTGGCGGCATCGCTAGCGCCTTGCGAGCAAGGGCAAAAGGACTTCAAGTAACTTTGGTCGAGCGATTGGACACCCTAGGCGGTCGCGCTCAGGCATTCGAAAAGGATGGTTTCAAGCATGACGCGGGCCCCACTGTCATCACTGCCCCGTTTCTGTTTGATGAACTCTTCGACCTTTTTGGAAAGTCGTCCACCGACTACTACACCCAAGTAGAACTTGAGACATGGTATGACTTTGTATTCGAGGATAAGAAAAAATTTAGTTATCGAGGGGATATAGACCACACCTACGCTGAAATCGCTAAATTTGAACCAAATGACGTGGCCGGCTATAAAAAACTGCTTGCCATGTCAGAGGCCATTTTCAAGATCGGATTCGAGCAACTCTCGGCGAAGCCTTTCACCTCCCCTCTCGAGATGATAAAGCTGCTTCCGCAGTTGATTAAATTGAAAAGCTACCAGACTGTCTACCGCTTCGTAGCGAGCTACATTAAAAATCCTTATCTGCAAAAAGTATTTTCGATTCATCCTCTACTTGTTGGTGGAAACCCCTACTCCACGACGTCAATTTACTCACTTATCCACTACCTCGAGCGTAAATGGGGAATCCATTTCATCATGGGGGGTACGGGAAAATTGGTCGAAGGGCTAGCGCGGCTTATGGATGAGGTCGGTATTGAGATAATCACTGGCTTCGATGTCGAGCAAATTATTTTAGACGACGACACTAACCGGGTAGTAGGTATTAAGAGCACTGAGGGTACTACCCTAGAAACAGATATGGTGATATTCAACGGAGATCCCGCTTACGCCTACGAAAACCTCTTCGGCGGCAAGTTAGATCGCCCACTAGGGATGAAACCTAAAGCGATTACTCAATATTCTATGGGGCTTTTTGTTCTCTACTTCGGCACAGAAAAACAATTCCCAGAGGTCGCCCACCACACGATATGGCTAGGCTCTCGGCATAAAGAGCTGTTGAAGGACATTTTTGAGCGCAAAGTCGCCACAGATGACTTCTCGCTATACTTGCACCGTCCCACTGCGACAGACTCAAGTTTCGCGCCAGCAGGCTGCGATAGTTTCTATGTTTTGTGCCCAGTACCGAACTTACAGTCTGGAACCGATTGGGAAAAAGAGGGGCCGCGGCTCAGAGACAGAATAGTCAAATCACTAGACTCGACTCTGCTTCCAGGGCTTGAGCAATGCATTGTATCTGACTTTTTTATGACTCCAGCAGACTTCCAAACCGACTACAAAAGTCTCTGGGGCGCAGGCTTCTCGATTGCGCCTTTGTTTTCTCAGTCAGCCTATTTTCGCTTTCGAAACCAAGACCCCAAAGTCGACAACCTTTTCTTCGTAGGAGCCGGCACCCATCCCGGCGCAGGTTTGCCAGGAGTCGTGAGCTCGGCCAAAGTCACTGACGTACTTATCGATAAATATTTGAAGAGAAATTACTCAAACGAATTAGTCGAGACCACGTAAGTTGAATGCCAGAAACGAAGAAAATGTTAGAGCAATTTTGAGAGAAAATGGCAGAACGTTTTGGTTAGCTTCGTTTTTCCTACCAAAGGCGAGCGCCGAAAAAGCGACAGACCTCTACGCTTTTTGCCGTATCGCCGACGACCTCGCCGATGATTACCAACCTGGGAATGAAGCGAAACTTGAATCGCTTAGCCGGTTTTTTAGTAAGGCGAGCGACAGCCTGGTAGGTTTCTCAGAGTGGCAGCAGGCCCTCTTCATCCGTGTCCGGGCAAACACACGTTCGCTACAGGCGTGTGTCGCGCTAATCGAGGGAATACAGTCTGACCTCGACGAAGCCCAGTTTACGGAAGACCGCGAACTCCTGCGATACGCCTACTCTGTTGCTGGGACTGTCGGAATCGTCATGGCTGAGTTGATGCAAAGCAAAAGCGAGGCCGCAACATATCACGCGATAGATCTTGGGGTAGCTATGCAACTCACCAATATCGCCAGAGACGTATTGGAAGATGCGCAACGGGGTCGAAGATACATCCCTTGCGCAACGCCGGTCGCATCAATAGCACTAGGTGAGCGCGATGAAGCCGTGAAGGCCAGCATTGTTTCCGTGATCACCCTCAGCAAAGCCTATTATCGGTCAGGATTAGCGGGGCTGCTCTATCTGCCAAGAATAGTTAGGCCCTGCATCTACATCATGGCGCGAACCTATTCTGAAATCGGCGCAGAAATTTTACGGAACCGAATTGAATGGTCGGGACCGCGCTCGGTTGTGTCGCCCCTACGTAAAACTTGGATCGTTTTCAGCTCTCTGCCCTACTGCCTTTGGCTTTTAGTCAAAAAAAGCCCAACCGTCTCTTTTTCAACACATGAAAAATCTCTGCACGTTGAGCTAAACGAATTACCAGGGATTAACCATTGACTTCTTTTCAATCGACAAATGTTATCGTAGGCGCGGGGCTGTCAGGATTGATGCTAAGCGAGTGCCTTATAAACCGAGGTGAAGAGGTCGCCTTGATCGGTCCATCCGACACTCGAGTTCAAACGATTTGCACATGGCGTCGAAAGGACGAGCCAAGCCAATACGCTGATCATGTAATCAACTCTTGGGATCAATGGCAATTCTCATTTGGCGATCACGAGCAGACCCATTTTGGGAATTGCTTTATATACGAAGCGCTCGATGGCCAATCACTTAAAAAGGCACTCGAGCTGCGCCTTGCGCGGTCTAGCAGTTTCGCGAGAATAGTGGAGCCCGTTGAGCATTCAAGGCAGATCGATAATGGGTTCGAAATAACCACCAAAAGCGCGCGTTACACCGCAGCCAACTTGTTTGACTCACGACCGCCAGAATTCGCCAGCAACACGCTAGCTCAGCAGTTTTTTGGCATTGTTGTGCCAACCAAATGCCTTCGCGAAAAATTGACCCATCCCAAACTAATGGACTTCACTCTTCCGCAGCGATTCGACAATGCGCTTGCTTTCACCTATATACTCCCTCTAACAGACGACACAACGCTCATAGAGGCAACACTTTTTGCTCGTAGCCAAGTGCCCTATGAGCAACTGCGTGACATGGCGGTCGAATGGCTGACTGCCAATACAGACAGGGATTTCAATGACGACATTATTCTCTATGATGAGAGCGGTTGCCTGCCTATGGGCGACGTAATCCCTCGTTTTGCAGGCAATCCTATTGGACTCGCCTCCGGTTCAGCTCGCCCCTGCTCGGGTTATGCGCTCAGTGGGCTTGAAAAGCAATTGAGAAGACTGACGCAGCAAAATGGCTACTCTGCGGTCTCAAATACACCCTACAGCAAGCTGTCTGCTTGGATGGATAACATTTTTTTACGCGTGCTAAATCGGGATCCGCGCATTGGTGAGTCAATTTTTTCGGCGATGACACACGGCCTTTCTGGCGACCGCTTCGCGGGTTTTATGACTGATAATTTTACAGGTATCGATGCGCTGAGCTTAATAGCAACACTGCCTAAATCTCCCTTTATTCGCGCAGTACTAAAAAATGACAATTAGCACCGTCGACATACTCGCGATTCTAGGCGTCATTCTTTTTGGAATTCCGCACGGTGCGCTCGACTGGGAGCTGGTTAAACACAGCGATCGGAATCCTAGGCTGATTCGCTTCCTCTGCTTCTATCTCGGCTCAGCCGGCATTGGTCTCGCCCTGTGGATAACATTTCCTACTGCAACCTTGTTGTTTTTTTTGCTTATTACGGCAATTCACTTCGGCCGTTCTGACCCTTTTAGATTGAACCCTACGGCGGCGCCGACTTTTTTTCTGAAAACAGCCAACGTTCTTTTTCAGGGCGGCACAATTGCAGTTTTTCTACCCTGGGTTCATTGGTTTACTATCGAGCCCCTATTTGACGCCCTTAATGCAAACACTGACGCTATAGCGGCAACTGGGTACCCGGCATTAATCGCATGGCTACTCGCGCTAATTTTTACCGTCTCTGAGAGCGCCTCTCTCAGGAAGATCAGCCTTCTAATCGGGCTTGCTGGATACTACGCGCTGCACAACTATCTGAACCCACTTTTCGCCTTTGCGCTTTTCTTCTGCCTGTTGCATTCAGCACCCCACTATTTGAAGGCTTCGGAACACTTGGGCACTTCAGCAACCAGACCGAAAAAAAGTTTTTGGGTTAACACTGTCTGTGCATGGATTATGGTTCTGCTCGCCGCCGCGTTCTTCGATACGTTTGCCGACGCGGTCGCTCCTCTTCTTTCGGCACTGTTTGCCATTCTTTTTGCATTAACACTGCCACATATGATTATTGTTGATATATTGCTGCCTAAGCATTTTTTAGCCTGGCGAATCACCGCTTAATTATTTCTCATTCGGTAAACGAGGGCACGATGCCTGAAGCAATAGAGACTCGAAAGTTGGACCACCTCGTCATTGCCGCCAAAGAGAGCGTTCAACGACCAGCGTTGAGCACGTTCGATTCTGTGCGCTTCGAGCCCTATGCGCTGCCAGACTTGAACATGGATGACATCTCTTGCTCTTGCGACTTTCTCAGTCATCGCTTGTCTCTGCCTCTTATAATTTCATCGATGAGCGGTGGCATAGCACAGGCCGATCGAATGAACATTCATCTTGCTGAAGCTGCAGAAGCTAAAGGAGTCGCGCTAAGCCTTGGATCGATGCGCATTGCTTTAGAAGATCATGGTCAAGCCAAATCATTTCAGCTGCGTCGCTATGCCCCCAATGTGCCCATAATTGCTAATTTGGGCGCGGCGCAACTTCGGAGTAAAGGTGGCGTCGATGACGCATTGCGCTGCATCGAACTCGCAGAGGCGGACGCGCTCTATATCCATCTCAATCCGATACAAGAGGCAGTTCAGCAAGGAGGGGACCGCGACTGGCGCGGTATTATCGATGCATTAGCTCAACTGAATGCGGTCTCGCCGTCACCTATTCTAGTCAAAGAGGTTGGCCATGGTATCGGCCCATCGACAGCCAAAGCGATCGCCGCACTGGGTATTAAGTGGCTAGATGTTGCGGGGTCCGGTGGGACGAGCTGGGCGCAGATAGAGCATGAACGCATCAATGAAAACGAGTCTATTTTTGCGGATTGGGGCATCGATACTGTCACGGCGATAACAAAAATTTCCAACCTCGGCTTGCCTCTCTCTCTCATTGCGTCCGGAGGCATTAGAAACGGATTACAAGTCGCAAAGTGTTTACGTATCGGCGCAAGCCTAGCCGGCATAGCGAAACCGCTTCTGACGCCTGCTCTGTCGAGCACCGACGACGTTATCGACACTCTCAAAAAATTTGAGGAAGAGCTGAGAACGACTATGTTCTGCACCAACAGTGCTTGCCTCGACGACCTCGTGCGAGCGCCGCTTCTTTAGAAGCCGGCAGAAGAATTAACTTAGGTTTTTGGCCCGAGTGAGTTCATAAACCTACTTGCTGTTCACGCCCCCTCAAATAAAAATCGCGCATTAATGTGTAACGATCCATTTGCGGTGGCCCTCTACGTCTCGTGTTCGATATTCTTTAACAGCCGCTCAGTAATTTCGGTTCCATGAGTATTCTGCAAAAAGTGACCGGCTTCAGGAATAACATAAAAAGTCGCCCGATCGAACATTGCCGCCCATTGCCTACCCCAGGCTTCGGTAAAGATATCGTCGGCACCGCCCCAGATAAAATGGACAGGCTTAGCCCACTTACTGAGCAGATCGAAATGCAGAGTCTGCGCCGCGCCATTGCCACCGGTGTAATTATCGAAAGGAATGGAAAGTGGAAATCGCCGCAATCCGTTATACGCTTCGTCCGGAAGCCCATTGAAAGGAGCAAGGTAGGCATCGTAAATATTTTTCCCAACGGCGCTGGGAAAGTCCGGCTCACTACCCGAGACGAGCGCCGGAATCGCCGCGTCCCGCGCAATTAAGCCCGCAGATAGCGCCACGAGCACGCCGACATTGGGCTTCTCACGCGCAAAAAGTCCGCCGTCTTTCCAGCCTTGGTTCCAGCGCTTTATCGCCTCAGAATAGTAAAACTCTGGGTGGTGTAACCAGGTATTCATAATGAGTAGCCGCGAGAATCTCTCTGGCATTGTCACCGACTGCGCCAAACCAATAGGCCCGCCCCAGTCTTGGCAAACAAGCGTTATATCGCCTAAATCTAACTCTGTGATCAAGCTAGTGAGGACCTCGGTGTGTCGCGCAATACTGTACCAATACGGATCTGCCGGCTTGTCTGATTTACCAAATCCTAGATGATCGGGCGCGATACAGCGATAGCCCGCTGCGACTAGGTTGGGAATAAAGTCGCGATAAAGATAGCTCCACGTTGGCATGCCATGGATGAGCAGCATAACAGGCGCATCCTTCTGCCCTTCGTCAAGATAGTGCATCCGCAAATCTCCCCATTGGTGGAAATGGGGTGCGAAATTATAGTCGGCGAGATCGTCGAAATTAGAGTCGGGTGTACGAAAGAAATCAGTCATAGCGCTCTCTTATTCGGATGTTAGACAAGTTGAGTCGATCAACAGACTCTAACAAGTCTATGGCCCCAGAAAAAGCGTTTGGACTTTACGACTGCTCTCCAAAGTGTCGCCAAAATTGACGCCGGGTGAATGGAACATCCAAGGCCGAAATAGAACCAGTCGATTATATTTGTAGGGGATAGCCAAGGTCTTTTCCCACAGCGACTCGTCGATGCCGTCGACCTCCAAGAATTCTTTCACTTTTTCTTTGGTCGTGAAACCTGCCGCATGTGCGCCTTCTAAGGTACGGGGTATTTCTTCTAATCCGGTGCGTAAGTGTTTCCAGAATACCGTGCCATCGACCTTTGGATGCTCTTTCGAGAGATACACAACACCCGACCAATGCGTTTGCCCCGCATCGAAGTGAATGTATTGAGTGAAAGGATCATCGGCTTTGGAGAATCGAATTTTTCCGTTTAGCTCGGTCGATGCGTTAATAGGCTTTTGCTGAAGCAATTGCTCGAAAAATTCACGCTGGGTATTCGACAGAAAGGGCTCTTTGGTCATAACACCCGCGTAATTGCCACGCGAGGCCGCATCGCGTTGCGACTTAAGCGCCGCTTCGACAAGGCGGTCGGGGTCGTTGTAAAAGTCGTCGACGACGAAATAGCGGTTAATCATGCTGACACGTAACAACCATCAATTTACTGCATTGATCATGCTTAGGCGAAGCAAGGCGCATACTGTGTTCGGCTGCAAGATTTCGATCCGAGCCAGGGCGAAAACAGATCCTCGGAGTCTATAACCAGTAACAACCTTTTAACCAGCGAGTTTTGTGACAGATTGTTGCGGTAAGGCGATAAGCCGAAGACTTATCACCTGTAGTGGATCCGTTGCACAGAAGTGAATCATGGTAAGCCCTGCCATTCTCTTGCGTTCAGGGTGCAGCAGCGCTCACAGCGAGGCTGCGACAGCGCCAGAGATAATACGCGCAAGGCAATACTAAGAGGGTCAAAACCACCGCCGACAGCATTCCACCTACCATTGGCAAGGCGATACGACTCATCACCTCGGATCCCGTCCCGACCCCGATCACTATCGGAATAAGACCTGCGATTGTCGCCACGGCCGTCATCATTACCGGCCGTACTCGCAATACCGCCCCATCGACAACGCTGTCGAGCAATAGCCCTCGCGTCGGGGCAACAGAATCAGATGCACATTTAGCGAGCATCCCATGATAAGACTTATTTAAGTACACCATCATAATGACACCGATCTCGACCGCTACGCCCGCGAGCGCGATAAAGCCGACACTTACGGCGACCGAGAAATTGTAACCGGCGAAATACATAAGCCAAAAACCACCAACTAGTCCTAACGGCAGTGTTCCTAAGATCAAAAACACTTCGGCGAAGTGTCTAAAATTGGCGAACAACAGCAGCGTAATAATTGCTAGCGTGAAGGGAATGACAAGCGTGAGGCGCTCTTTCGCCCTTTCCATGTACTCGAACTGCCCCGACCAGCTAAGTGAGTAACCCGGCGGCAACTCGAGCGACTCGGCAATAACCTGCTTTGCGTTTCTGACGTAGGTCCCTATATCGACATTTTCAATATCGATTAACGTCCAGCCATTGAGTCTCGCATTTTCGCTGCGGATGCTCGGTGGCCCGTCTTCTATAAAGACATTGGCAACGTCTGCTAGCGCAATACGTTGGCCATCAGGGGTCAACAGGGGCAACACTTTCACCGATTCGAGTGAGTCCCGATAAGCCTGCGGGTAACGCAGCTGAATCGGATAACGCTCGAGCCCCTCAACGGTTTCACTAATATTTATTCCGCCGATAGCAGTCGTCACAATTTGCTGGATGTCGGCGACATTGAGCCCATAGCGTGCAGCACGATCGCGGAGAATGTCCACTTTGATATAGCGACCGCCCGCCACTCGCTCGGAGTAGACCGACGCGGTACCCGGCAGGCCGGCCAAGCTTCGCTCTATCTCCTGCCCTAACCGCTGTATAACCGTGAGGTCGGGGCCGGCGATTTTGATACCTACGGGCGTTTTAATGCCTGTCGCCAGCATATCGATGCGTGTCTTGATAGGCATCACGAAGGCATTGGTTAGCCCAGGCAGGGTGACGAGTGAATTCATCTCGTCTATGAGGTCTTGCGTCGTTATGCCTTCCCTCCATTCGCTGCGTGGCTTCAATTGAATAAACGTTTCGATCATCGTAAGTGGCGCCGGGTCGGTCGCGGTTTCCGCCCGTCCCATTTTGCCAAATACTGTGTCTACCTCCGGCACTGTCTTGAGTAATTTGTCGGTCTGCTGCAACAATTCACGCGCCTTACCGATAGATATGCCTGGGAAGGTTGTTGGCATATACATCAGGTCTCCCTCGTCTAAAGGCGGAATAAACTCGCTGCCGATTTGACCTGCCGGCCAAACGCTACCGAGGGTGATAAGAACCGCAGCTCCCATCGTGAGCTTAGGTTTAGCCAGCACACCTTTTATTGCGGGGCGATAAAGCCGAGCGATCGAACGGTTAAGGGGATTAGCCTGCTCCGGCATAATCTTTCCGCGGATTAAATAGCCCATTAGCACTGGCACCAGTGTTATCGACAGCAATGCCGAAGCCGCCATCGCATAGGTTTTCGTGAATGCCAGTGGTGCAAACATTTTGCCTTCCTGCGCCTCGAGCGCGAAGACCGGCAGAAAACTCAGCGTGATAATGAGCAAACTAAAGAACAGCGCCGGCCCGACCTCTCCCGCTGCCTCGGCCACGAGGCGCCAGCGATTTGCGTCGGTCAGTCCTGCACTTGTCGATAGGCCTTTGGGGCTAGCGCTTTCTCCTGCCAATTCTAACTTCTTATGCATGTTCTCTATCATGACGGTCGCCCCATCGATCATGGCACCAATTGCGATTGCAATTCCCCCTAGCGACATAATGTTGGCGTTGATCCCTTGTAGGTTCATGACGGTAAACGCGGCGAGCACTCCCACCGGCAAACTAATGATCGCCACAAGCGACGAGCGAAAATGAAAAAGAAAGGCGATAAATATGAGAGCGACAACAACGAATTCTTCGAACAGTTTTTCCCACAAATTGTTCACCGCGCGAGTGATCAGTGCCGAGCGGTCATAGACAGTGATAATTTCGACACCCTCTGGCAGCCCAGCCTTTAATTCTTCGATTTTCGCTTTGACGTCTCGTATCACCTCTGCTGCGTTCTCGCCGTAGCGCATAACGACGATACCGCCAACAACCTCGCCCTCGCCGTTTAGCTCAGCGAGCCCTCTGCGCATTTGAGGGCCGAGGTTAATGTCGGCGATATCCTTGAGCAAAATGGGCGTGCCGTTTTCATTTAGGCCGAGTGGGACGGTTTTTATGTCATCGATACTCGACAAGTAACCGTCGACTAAAACCATGTATTCGGCTTCGGCCATCTCGATCACCGACGCACCAGACTCTTGATTGCCCCGGTTAATTGCCGTTTGGACATGACTTAACGGAATGCCGAAAGCGCGCAGTTTTTCTGGGTCTATCTGAATTTGATACTGTTTAACCATGCCGCCAAGCGACGAAACTTCTGACACACCCTTCACAGTTTGCAGCTCGTATTTCAGAAACCAATCCTGAATACTGCGCAGCTGACTGAGGTCATGTTGTCCCGTTCGGTCAGCCAGTGCATACAAATAGACCCAGCCGACGCCCGTGGCATCAGGACCGAGCTGTGGTTTAGCAGTCGCGGGGAGGTCAGCTGACACTTGGCTCAAATACTCGAGCACTCGACTCCGCGCCCAGTAGAGGTCTGTTTTGTCCTCGAAAATCACATAGACATAAGAGTCACCGAAGAAAGAGTAGCCGCGCACAGTCACCGCGCCCGGTACTGAGAGCATCGCTGTCGTCAGTGGATAGGTCACTTGGTCTTCGACCACCTGCGGAGCCTGCCCCGGATAGGAGGTCTTCACAATAACTTGAACATCGGATAGATCGGGAATCGCATCGACCGGCGTCGTCCGCAATGAATAGGCACCAAAAATTAAAAGTATTGCCGTAAGCAACAACACCAGCATTCGATTGGCGATAGACCAATTTATAACGTTAGTAATCATCTTATTTCCTTGTCGCCCTCGTCGACTTATGAACACCAATCACCTAACCACTTAAGGTCACATTTAGTGATCATGGTGCTCTGCCTGCTCCGCATCTGTAGGCGTAGTCATCGGCATAGTCATTGGCGTAGTCATCGGCATCGACTGCGGTTGATCTGGCTGCCCCCCGCCGCTATTAATCGTGTCTGCAGACGATCCGGCCATACGCAGAAAGTCCGAAGTAATGCTCGATTCCGAGTCCAGTAAAAAGTGCGCAGAGGTCACAATCCTGTCTCCGCTTTCGAGCCCTGAAATAATCTCTGTTTGGCTATCGCCAGTTCGGCCTAGCGCGACCTCAACGGATTTAAATCTACCTTCACCCATGGCAAGAACCACGCGGTCTTGCACGCCGCTGCGGATAATCGATTCATTCGGCGCGAGCAATACCTGACGTCCTGATTCGCTGTGCTGAATCATGACCTGCGCAAACATATTCGGCTTAAGTGCTTGGTCCTGATTCTGAAACTTAAGTCGTACAGGAATCGTGCGAGTGTTTTCATCTAGGGTCGGGTAAATAAAATCGACTACGCCTTGCCATTCGCGCCCGGGCAGATAATCGAGCGTCATGGTCACGGGGTCTGAGTTGGACACAAGCGAGGCCTGTCGTTCGAACACTTCGGCAATCACCCAGACCTCGTCTAGCACGCCTATCGACATAATCCGATTGCCGGGCTGTACATACTGTCCTTCGCGCACACTTAGCTCGGCAACTAAACCGCCCTGAGGCGCATAAACGGTGACAGTCTGAAAAACGCGACCTTCGCGTTTAATTCGATCGATAAGCCTTTGCGGTACTTGCAATGCCCGCAAGCGTTCTTCTGATGATTCTATGAGCGTCGGCCGCGTCGATTCTCGGCTCATCGCAATGAGCAACTCTTCCTGCGCGTTAACCAACTCAGGCGAGTAAATCGAATAAATAGGTTCTCCTTCTTCGATAAATTCACCCTGGGTTTTTACGTTAAGTACGTCAATCCAACCTGCGATGCGTGGATGCATGTGTACGAGGCGATCTTCGTCGAATCGAACATAGCCCACCGTCCGAATGTTGCTTTCGAAAGGGCCGACCTCGATGGTCTGGGTTCTCACTCCAAGATTGTTTTCTACCACCGGCGAAATCGACACCATTCCTTGTGCATCATCCGTCGCATACACAGGGACAAGGTCCATACCCATGGGTGACTTGCCGGGTGTATCGCGCCTATAGTTCGGATCCATTGGTGCAACCCAATAGAGCGGGTCTGGCGATGCGATCTGTGTCGCCGATTTCGGTGCAACAGCAAGCCACACCCCGCCAGCGCCAACAATAGCCCCCATAAAAAGAACGCTAGCCAGTGTCTTCATAGAAATTGTCATCGGGTTATTCCTCGTTTATGGCCGAACCAGCCAGTAAATAGTCGAGCCGTGCCAATACCTGCAAGCGCTCTACATCAATCTGAAGAAGATCTATTTTTGTATTGAGTTCGGCGATATAGGCGCGCATCACTTCTTCGAAGTCGCCTTCATCCGCCGTGTAGGCCGAGAGAGTCGCCTCGGTAAGGTCGTTGATTTGCGCGAGAAGCAAATCAGCGTAAAGAGTGCGTCGCTCATCAAGAATATTCAGCTCTGCGACGGCTTGCTGATAATTGGCAAACAGTTCTTTTACTATAAGCGTGCGCTCGACTTGTATCGCCGCTGCACTGTGTTGACTCGCTCGAATTAGCGGCTTTTGTCTTTTCTCTGCAAACAAGGGGACATCGAAACTGAGCTCTAGGGTAAGAAAATCCGCTCGATTAATCCCCCCCGGTGCGTTGTCTCTGTAGCCATACGCGGCGCCAACCGTGTATTCAGGTTTTAAGCTTTGCTTGGCCAGTGCAACCTGTGTGGCCGCCACTTCGATCTGCTTATCGTGGCTGCGGATTCGAGGATGCGTTTCGAAAAACTCAGCGGCTTCGGCAAGGGTCGCTAGCCTAATTTGAGGCGGCGCGCGCTGCGGAATCTCATCGCTCAAAGCACCCGCAATCAGCGCGCTAGGCACCCACTGCGCAAGCTGTTGCTTATTGCTGTCCTGCGCTTGTCGCAGCACAGCAAGCCTATCGTCTAATCTCAATAGTTCGAGCTGTGCGCGCACCACGTCTTGCTGCCTTGCAAGCCCAGCCCCAACGGTATATCGCGAGCTCGTTATATCGATAAGCTGTTGGAACAACGATCGATCGGCTTCGATTAACGCGATCGATCGCGCCGAGAGAAAGCTCTTTAACCAGAGTTGTGAAACGAGTAGCTCAACCTTCGCCTTGCGGTCCGCTCTGAGAAAAGGGTTAACCTCGCTTTGCTGTTTCTTCTTTTGCTCAGAGAGCAACAGAGTATCTCCGCGTGGGATCACCTGATTAATACCGACGCGCAGCTGAGTCATCGGCTCTTGACCAAGATTGAAGGTGTCAAGCGGCAGGTTCGACAGACCGATCGAGACGCGAGGGTCTGGCAGCTGCGCCGCCGCTAGTGCTTCCTCGAGCATCGCTTGCTCGCGTTCAACATTTGCTGCAAGCCAATCGTCTTCCAAGACCGCTTGCTCTATGGCGTTTTCGAGGGTTAGCGCCGGATACGTTTGGGCTACTGCCTCTAGCGCGCCCAGACACAATGCTTGCGCAAACAAAGTGGCAAGCACAATTCGCTTTGATAAATTTTTCATTAGAATAGCTCTCAACCGAACATGGGCAGCGATGGCTGCTTTCAATAAGCACAACGTCGCGGCGCGCGTGTTCTTCTAAGAGAAACTAAAAGGAAATTCGACTCGGTCGCTCGCGATAAAAACGAGCCCGAGGCCTAACCTACCGACGCACCGATCCTGTGATTAGGCTGCAATCGGTGGGCGAAAGAGGTTTTCGAGTGAGTTGCTGAGGGTGGGCGCGAGATAACTCTCACGCAGTAACGCGGGAGAGTCGGGGCGATTGAGTGGCTGCGGGTTTATGCTGCTTACAACGCTGCAGCTCAGACAAGAGTCACAGTCATGATCGGCTGGAGACAATCCTGTGTGGCCGTCTGCCTTTTCGACTCCCCCCTGCTCGCTCGAGTGAGTCTGAGCCTGATTAACAACAGAGGTGGTGTGCGCGTCTACGTGAGACCCAGAACGCTCATCTTCGAAAAAATCTGCGTGAGACGTGTCTGAGAAAGACGCGTCTGAGAAAGAAGAGTCTGAATGGCCCAGGTGGCTAAGCTGATCAAGCTGATCAAGAGGCGCGCTAGTGTGCATGCCCAGATGACAGTTCAGCGCGCCAGCCGGTGTCACCATCATTTCGCAGGCAAGTAATGGTAGCGCAGCCACCTGCCCGACAGCACCGAGGAGAGCGAGAACAAACATAAACTGCGAGGGCAACTGCTTGACGAGTTTTTGCGCACGAACTTCAGTCCGTTTAGCGTTTACCCTTCGATGGGTACTGGCTATTTGGCTTAGCCTTAGCCTTAGCCCCAGCACGCGCGTCGCAAACAAAGTAAGTTTAAGAAAGTTCATAATCCAATGGTGCGCCATGGCCTGAAAAAATGCAACCGCTTCATGGAAAAGCCAATTTATTTCATAACCTTAGAGCCACACGAAAGTTTGCCGCGATATCGAGCTGGCAAATTAACGACTCAGGTTGCGCGCAGGGACGATCAGCAACGCATAGCACGCGATGGCCACGAGCAGGCTCGTATTAATCCCACTCCACATCGAAATCGCCACGGCAAGCACACTCGCAAGAACCCCCGTCGCGCCATTCACACCCCACATCCACGGCAGGCAATCGTCGGAGTACTGACGGAACAGGCGAAGCCCTAGAGGGAAACACATTCCCATAGGTATTGCAGCTGTCGCCACCAGCAGAATCACAATCAGGCAACGAGCGACAAGCCCCTGATCGATGGTCGCTTGGATAATCGGACCCGACAACAAATAGATCGCACTAATGAGAACGACAATTGTCAGCGGCAAGGCGAGCGTCCAGCGCTTATCGCGTTCGACAGAGATGCGATCAGATAATGAACTGCCCAACCCCGCCGCGATTATCATCGAAAACAGCAGTACCGACACCGCATAAACCGGGTGGCCTAAGTAGACAGAAAAACGCTGAATCAGTGGTATCTGCACCATCATAAATCCGGTGCCTATGCAGGCGAAGTAAAGCAGGCCGTTGGCGAACACGCCTTTGGGCAGATTCGGCTTTCCCGAAAGCAAGAGCGGCACGCCAATAACGAGCGTCACACCAATAAAAGCGAGCAGGCACAAAAGCATGAGCGTGTAAGTTGCAAGGAGGTTACCGCCCGCAACGATACCCAGCTCGCCGAGTTCCGCGTCGGTGCTTAACAGCGCCGATGGTTTTAGGATATTGAAAAAATACGGGCGGCTATCGAGCGGCGGCGAAAAGTCGAGAAACTCGTGGTGCGTTGCTGCCTCAAGCTGGGCGATGCTATTGCTCGCTAGCGCATCTCGAATGAGGCGCTCGCTACTCTCTTGGCGCGGCGAGTGCAGGATAGTAAACGCCATCTCTGCAGCAACTACTTCTATTTGATCGAGGTCGGCGTCGCTGAATGGCGTGGGAGAGACAAGGAGCGTCGCGACCGTATTACGCGCCACTAACACCGCATGATCGCCAGGATTCTGTATTCCTTGTTCCAATAATGACATCGACGCAAGCGAGATCAGCCTATTAGTCTCGGAAAGCGCCTCCGGAGAATACCACCGGGAAACACTAAGCAAGCCGTGCGGAGCGAGCTTATCGAAGAATATTTGCCACCCTTCAACCGTGTAGAGGCCGTTCTCGGACAGCGTAAACGCGCCTGCTCCAGTTGCCGCCCACGTGTCGATAAGCGACATCTGAATCACATCGTATGTCTCATCGGTGCGAGTCAGGAACGAGCGCGCCTCATCGTGTACAAACTGCACTTCGGGCTGCTGGTCGAGTGAGACAAAGTCGCGGCGGCGGTCTTGTAATATGTCGAGTATTGCTCCGTTTATTTCGATTCCGGTGATGTGTTTGCTCTTAGCCCATAGCGCGGTAAGAATGTCGCGTCCGCCGCCTACGCCTATCACTGCTACGTTGCCCTCTTTGCGTAAATGATAAGGCAGGGAAGTCACATCGAAGCGCGGCCAGTCCAGCTCGTCTTTATTGCCATCCCAATGCGTGACGGCGGTGCCAGCCTCTCCGTCGATTACCAATCCCTGTAGCTTCATGCCTTCTATCACTGGTGCGCCAGCACCTGCACCCCAATAGAACGGCCCGACTCGCTCTTCGGCGGGCGACAGCAAAATTTGCCCATGAATGGTCCAGTACTCAATCGTCTGATCGCTGTAAGCGACTTCATTGCCTTTGGGGTAGAACACCCGCAGCCCACCGGTAAGCTGACTGTTTACGAAGGCGCCGATAGTCAGTGCAGCGGCCAGCGCTACCCAGCGCAGGTCGCTGCGACCGGTTTTCGCGCGTTGGAAAAAGAGAATGGCAAGCACGGTCACGACTGTCGACGCGATCGTCGCGCTACTGATATCGAGAACACTTAATAGCGCGAGACAGGCGAGGCTGCCAAGCGCCGCACCGATAAGGTCGACCGCGTAAATAAGGCCGCTATTGCCCGGCACCTGCGTAAGCGCAATAGTCACAACCACGCCACTAAACGCAAACGGGATTGCCACCGCGAGAGTAATCAGTGTCATCTTTAAGAGGTTTGCCGCATCCCATCCCTCGAGCGTGCTTAACGGCGTGAACAAAATGATGAGGTGGCAAACGAGCGTGCTCAGCGCGAAGAAAATCGAATAGCGATAGAGTGAGCCGAAGGCGTCTTCGCGCCGAAATTTACGCGGTTTGAGGTAAACCCAGAGCGCACCGGCGGCCATGCCAAACATGGCCATCGATACCGCAAAAAAAGACAAATGATACCAAGTGACGACCGAGAGCAGCCGAGTATTGAGGATTTCAAGTAGCAGTGTCGCGCTCGTGATAAAGAAAAGTCCTGCGAGAAAAGATCTGCTCGTGCCCTGTGCTGTCGAAGTACCCAAAATCGGCCTTGCTCCTCATTCTTTTTGTGTTTCGCACCCCGCGCCTCTGCTGCTACTGCAATCTCGCGCAGCCGCGGCTATTAATCGCGAACTAATCTGACGCATAATAGACGATAAACGTGACAATCAATATGGTTAGCTTGTAAAGCCTGCATGCTCGAAGGCTTCCGAGATCAGCGACAGCGCCAAAATCCCAGAGGGACCGCCCGTGAATCAGCCCATTAAAACAGCACTTTCATTGCTGCCACTCTTGGGCTACCTCATTTTTTTGATTTTTTTTGCCTACTCAAAGCCGCTCTACACTTGGGATACCGTTCCCTATACCGCCACCATTCTGAGTGCCGATATCAAAGATCCGCAGCTCCTGCACACGCGCACATACGAGTATTTGCAACGCTCGCTGTCGCCCCAACAATACGCGTCAATAACCTCCGGCGCTTACGCTGCGGATCTCGAAAACAACGCCGATCACTTTATCAGCCAACTGGATATGTATCGAATCAAGCCCGCTTATGTGATTGCGCTGCGAACATTCACGGCGCTCGGCGCCGAACCGCTGACGTCGCTTAGGCTGCTCTCTTTAATTCCCGGCGTGCTGTTCTGCCTGCTGCTCTTTGCTTGGCTGTCGCGCAGCTGCAGCACGTTGGGTGCTGCGTTGATTGTCGTCGCCTTTGCGGTGGTCGGGCGCCTCGCCGACCTAAGCCGCGTCCCAGTTCCCGACAATCTCTCTGCGCTTATTGTGTTCGCGGCGCTCTATGCTCTGGTCTGCAAGCAGTGGCTGCGAGTCGCCGTATTTTTGCTCGTCGCATCGGTCTGTGTGCGGACCAACAACATCCTGTTTGCAGGCTTGGTGCTCCTGTGGCAAAGCTTTAGCGCTTACGCGCAAAGCGCCTCGCTACGCAGCCCTGCTGTGATGTTATTCGCCGGCGGCCTAGGGCTGAGCAGTGCGCTCTATTTTACAATCAATGGCCTGTTCGACTATTCGTGGTGGCGGCTGTTCTATCACACTTTTGTTCAAAGCCAAGTCGATATTCCGGGCTTCGCGCAGCCATTCGTCTTCGAGACTTACTGGGCTGTAGTGCAGTCGGCGCTTGTACAAATAGCCGCGAGCGGCGCCACGATAGCCACCTCGATGCCCTTCTTCGTGCTGCTTCTCCTCCTCTGTTCGCGGGGTGTCAGCCGGCAGCTTCTGGCAGAGGCGCTGACGCCGAGAACACTGGTGTCTCTGCAGCACCTCGCCCTGCTCTGTTTACCGCTGTTTGCCGCATTTCTCGTGCTTTTCCCCCTGGTGCTGGGGTGGGATCGCTTCTTCTTGCCCTTTTACGCATTGATTACGGTAGCAGCCGCCGAGCGCTGGTCTGTTAAGCGCGAAAAGGCTACCCAAAACGACCCCAAATCATTATAGTTAGCGCCTGAAATTCATCCAGCTTGTGCTCATTTTCAAGGAATACACTATGTCAGCTCATGACCACGACCAAGATTCAAATACTGGCGCAAACATCGTTATCGTTGTTTCACTAATCGCTATGTCGCTCCTCACTTACATGGTGGCGGTTTGGTTGCTCTAAATTCGATTTTATCGAGGCTGCAACACTAATCCTGTGCCAGACTCGATAGACTGAGTGAGGTCTGGCGGCGACGTCCCCCGCCTCACAGCTTGGCTTCCCCGACTTAAACTCCTTAGCTCTCATCCACTCATTTGAGGCTGATCCTATGCTGCTCGACAATCGACTATTTGTTTACGGGACGCTCGCGCCCAACCAACCTAACGCTCGTATTCTTGCCCCTCTGGCTGGCAATTGGCAGGCGGCCACTGTTATCGGCACCGTGCATCCCGAAGGCTGGGGCGCAACAATGGGCTATCCTGCCATTAAACTCATCGGTACCGATTCGGTTAAGGGTTTTCTGCTCGAGTCGCCCGACCTGCCCAGCTTTTGGGAAGAGCTAGATGAGTTCGAAGGCGCGGACTACCTACGCGTCGAAGTAACGGCCTATCCTGAGAAGGGCGACGCCGTGCAAAGTTTTATTTATGCACTCAACGATCAGCGCTGATTTGTCTCAGCTTGCCTTCAGCAACGCCAATAAAGTTTAATTTGATAAAAACAAAAAGGAACTCACTATGCTCACCTTAGAGATCAAAGACAAAGTCGTTCTGGTTACCGGCTCCAACCGCGGGATAGGCAAAAGCTTCGTTGAGAAAGCACTCGAACTCGGTGCGGCTAAGGTTTACGCGACAGCGCGCAGCACCGACAGCCTTGCCGACCTTGCTGCGGCGAATCCTGAGCGCGTTGTTTTGCTAAACCTTGATATCTGCAATCAAGAGCAAGTTGATGCTGTCTCGGCGGCGGCGCAAGATGTAGACGTGCTAATCAATAACGCCGGCGCGGGTGGCGGCGGCGCGATCGTCGCTGCAAATAACGAAGCGCCAAAGCGTATGGAAATGGACATCAATTACTTTGGCACAATGAAAATGGCCGTCGCGTTTGCACCCATAGTCAAGGCCAAAGGCGGTGGTGCGATCGTCAATATCCTCTCTATCTCGGGGCTTTGCAGTTTTGCATTTGCACCTGGTTATTCTGCCTCTAAAGCCGCCGGACATTCGCTCACACAGGCGCTACGCGCCGAGCTTGCGAAACAGAACACGCTCGTTATAGGCGTGTACCCTGGGCCTATCGATACCGACATGGCAAAACATCTGCCCTTCGGCAAAGCTTCTCCTGATTCAGTCGCCACGCATGTGTTCGATGCACTCGCCACTGGCGAGGAAGACGTGTTTCCCGATCCTTTCTCTGTCGAATTCGTCAAGCAGCTGCGCATCGACGCGAAAGCTGTTGAGAAAGCCAATGGCGCAAGCGCCTAGCCAGCCAGCCACACACAGAAAAATAAATACAACGCAGGAGATGCAACACGATGGATTTCGAAACACTCGTCCGCACCCGTCGCAGCGTGCGCGGTTATAAGACTGACCCCGTTCCTAAAGAAATTATTCAAGAGATTATCGATGTCGCGAAAGGCGCGCCTTCGTCGATGAACACTCAGCCGTGGAACTTGTATGTAGTCACCGGCGAGCCGCTCGATAAGATTCGTCAGGGCAACACAGAGCGCATGCTAGCGGGCGTGAAACCTCAGCGCGATTTCCCCACGAAAGAAGCCTACGAGGGCATTCATCGCGAGCGTCAGGTCGAAATAGCGAAACAGCTTTTCGCCGCTATGGGCATTGCCCGCGACGACAAAGAAATGCGTCAAGACTGGGTAATGCGCGGTTTCCGCCAGTTCGATGCGCCTGTCTCCATTGTGCTCACCTATGACAAAATTCTTGAGCCTGCCGCGATCGGTCAGTTCGACCTCGGCGCCATTTCCTATGCGATCTGTCTCGCTGCATGGGAGCGCGGCCTCGGCACGGTTATTAACGGTCAGGGCGTGATGCAGACTCCCGTTGTGCGCGAGCATGCGGGCATTCCCGAAACCCAAAGCATTCTTACCTGCATCGCGATGGGGTATCCCAACGATGAATTCTCTGCCAATCAGGTTAAGTCTACGCGAGCCGAAGAAGACACGTTTGTTCACTTTGTGGGATTCGAATAGTCGCTGATCGCACCGAGCACTAAACACCAAACACCAAGCGCAAAAAAAAGAGAGTATCGAATAGAAACCGATACTCTCTTTTTTTATGACCAGATTACCAGTGGAGATTAACCGGCACGGTTGCACCGGTTAACTTGATAATTTGCTATGCCCCCGGGTTACCTGCGAGAGCAGCACTATCACCCAACTAGATATCGAAACGGTCGAGGTTCATCACCTTCGTCCATGCCGCAGCGAAATCTTCGACAAAACGCTGCTCTGATCCCGCCATCGCATACACTTCGGCAATCGCACGCAGCTCAGTGTTCGATCCGAAGATTAGGTCAACAGGCGTCGCCGTCCACTTCATCTCGCCCGTATCACGGTCGCGGCCTTCGTAGACGCCTTCCTGATCGGCCTTCGCCCATACAGTCGACATATCGAGCAGATTAACGAAGAAGTCATTCGTTAAAGTGCCTGCACGGTCAGTAAATACACCATGCGCAGCGCCTCCTACATTCGCGTCGAGCGAGCGCATACCACCGAGCAGAACAGTCATCTCAGGCACTGTTAGCGTAAGGCGGTCGGCCTTCTCGATAAGCGCGCGCGCTGGCGAGAGACGTGTGCCTTCGGCGAAGTAATTGCGGAACGCATCGTAATCAGGCTCGAGCACGGCGAACGAATTCACGTCGGTGTGATCCTGCGTCGCATCTGTGCGACCCGGCGTGAAGGCAACTTCTACCGAATGACCCGCTTCTTCCGCAGCCTGCTCAACGGCAGCAGAGCCTGCTAACACGATGAGATCGGCAAGAGACACCTTACGGCGACGGCTGCCTTCGTTGAACTCGGCCTGAATGCCTTCGAGAACGCCAATGACCTTCTCGACCTCAGCAGGGCTGTTTGCTTCCCAGTCTTTCTGAGGAGCAAGACGCAGCCGCGCACCGTTGGCACCACCGCGGAAGTCTGTACCGCGGTAAGTAGACGCAGAGGCCCACGCTGTGCGCACGAGTTCTGCTGTCGTCAGGTCTGACGCAAGCACAGCCGACTTCAGCTTGGCGATATCGCGGTCGTTGATCTCGGCGTAGTCGGCCGCAGGAACAGGGTCCTGCCACACGAGCTCATCGGTTGGCACGAGCGATCCTAGGTAACGCGTGCTGGGGCCCATGTCACGGTGAGTCAGCTTAAACCAGGCACGACCGAACGCGTCTGCGAACTCTTCTGGATTCTCGAGCCAGCGCGACGTGATTTCACGGTAGGCTGGGTCTTCCTTCAGCGCGAGGTCGGTTGTAAACATGATCGGTGCATGCCGCTTCGATGGATCGTGTGCGTCTGGCACTAAGTTCGATGCTGCGCCGCCCTTAGGTATCCACTGGATAGCACCCGCTGGGCTGCGAGTCTGTTCCCAGTCGTAGGCGTACAGATTTTCGAGATAATTGTGTGTCCACGCCGCCGGATTCATCGTCCATGCGCCTTCTAATCCACTGGTGATCGTGTCCGCACCCTTGCCCGTGCCGTAGCTGTTTTTCCAGCCGAGACCCTGCTCTTCAATGCTTGCGCCTTCGGGTTCAACACCCACATTGCCCTGTGGCCCAGCGGCACCGTGTGCCTTACCAAAGGTATGACCGCCGGCAATCAACGCCACAGTCTCTTCGTCGTTCATCGCCATGCGGCCGAACGTTTCGCGAATATCCTGCGCCGCTGCGAGCGGGTCAGGATTGCCGTTTGGGCCCTCTGGATTTACGTAGATCAGGCCCATCTGCACGGCGCCCAGCCCATCTTTAAGCTCACGTTCACCTTCATAGCGCTCGTCTGCAAGCCACTCGCCCTCAGGGCCCCAGTACACTTCCTCAGGCTCCCATGAATCGACACGGCCACCGGCGAAGCCAGCAGTCTTGAAACCCATAGAGTCCATCGCAACGGTGCCAGCTAACACCATTAGGTCGCCCCAAGAGATGTGGTTGCCGTATTTCTGCTTGATAGGCCACAGCAGACGCTGCGCTTTGTCGAGATTGGTATTGTCCGGCCAGCTGTTCAGCGGCGCGAAACGCTGCATGCCGCCATAGGCGCCACCGCGACCATCGCTCACGCGGTAGGTACCGGCGCTATGCCAAGCCATCCGAATAAAGAAAGGACCGTAGTGTCCGTAGTCAGCCGGCCACCAGTCTTGCGACGTAGTCATTGCAGCAATGAGGTCGGCCTTTAATGCTTCAAGGTCGAGCTGTGCGAAGGCTTCGGCGTAGTCGAATTCGGCGCCCAAGGGATTAGACGCGGGGTCATTGTCACGAAGCGGATCGAGGTCGAGCCGGTTAGGCCACCAATAATCATTGCTGGCGACACCGTCTTGAGCAACCGCAGGGCTAACCGCGGCAAGTGTAGACAAGCCAAGCGAGATCGCCGTGGCGAGGACGAGAGATTTCTTAAGCATGCGAGATGCCTCCATTAATAGTCAACCATAAGAGTCGGCTCTAACGCCGACGTTTGTTTTTTAATACACGCGCGGATCATCTGAGTAGATGATTTTTACAACAGGCAGAATAGCCTTACTCCGTGCATCGGGATAACGCTTTGTTTCGATCAGCGTGATCGGTTTTTCCGAATACAAATTCCTATCCTACTCCGCCTTCGTTCTGTTCAAGGGCGTGAAGACGCGCTATCGTCAGCGACGTAACTTGCCTCTGCAGGAGTCACCCGCACCATGTTTTATGAACCGAAGAAGAAAAACCACGGCCTGGCTAAAAACCCGTTCAATAGCCTCATTGTGCCACGACCCATAGGCTGGATAAGCTCGGCCGATGCTGCCGGGGTATACAACCTCGCACCCTACAGTTTTTTCAATGCCGTGAGCTATCAGCCGCCCACGGTCATGTTTTCAGCAGGCGCCGGAGCAAACGACGACCGGCTAAAAGACTCGGCTCGCAATATCGAAGAAACCGGCGAGTTCGTCTGCAACCTTGCCACTTGGGAGACTCGCGAGCAAATGAATCACAGTTCCATAGCTGCAGGCCCCGAGGTCGACGAGATCGCTCTGTCGGGGCTTACCGCAATCCCTTCGCGGCTCGTTAAAGCCCCCCGCATCGCCGAAGCGCCTGTGCATCTTGAGTGCCGATTTATAAAAAGTGTGGAAGTTCCGGGCTGGACCGAAGCAGACAATTACCGCGTTATCTTTGGCGAGGTCATCGGCATCCATATCGATGACTCCGTGCTCACCGATGAGGGGCTTGTTGACATACGAAAGATGGGCGTCATTAGCCGGCTCGGCTACAACGACTATGCGCGCGTTGACGCCGAATCAGTGTTTAGTATGGAAAGGCCTGTAGTAGAAAGGTCTGGAGCTAAAAAATAATCTTGCAAATTTCTAGATGCAGAAACAAGAGCTCGCTATTTCACTGCAGTTAAGCTAACAGAATCTGGCGATTCAACTGATTGATCCTGCGGTTTTCGCACGACGGCGATGATGGCCTTCGCTGCAGGAATGAATAATAAGAGATAGGCATTTACCTCCAACAACTCTTCGTAAAGTCGAGGATGGTTAAGCATTAGGATGCCGCGATCGAACAGCGCACCGCAGACAAGTAGGCACGCAGCTATCAGTAAATACGCTACTAGGCCTGAATCAAACTGCCGCTTGATAAGATCGACAACCCCGATTGGCTGTCTGAGAAGAAGCGCCAAATAGCCGCTCCAAAGCACCAGCAGCGTCGCAGTGCGCCCTTTGCCTACCAAAAATTGCTCGATGAGCGGTGGCAATCCGACAAGCTCGATATCTATTTCGCGCAAACTAAAACTGAAGCAAAGTAGTGCAAGGCCAATTAGCTCAATGCGATCTGTGGTTTTATTCCCGAAACTGCTTAACGCGTAGAGCAAGGCGGCGAAAATCAAACACACGGCTTGAATATTTTCGAACAGCGCATTCTCCGCATGCACGCCATGAAAACCGCTCGCAATGACACTTGCTACAACGACGAGGTTTGCGATCACAGCGATGGCAACAGCGCGGGGGAATGTATTGAACATAAAATTCTCTAAAACCTTTTACGTCACAACGACTAAACCATGATGCTAGATTGCTTTAGAGAATAGGCCGAAAAAGTGGGGATTTGTTATAGAAAAAATCTATCACCTAGTCAAACGTGACGCGTGCTAGAGCGATGCCGCTTTCGCCTGCGACCGCATAGAGAAGATAAACAACACCGTCGTCGACAAACAAAGCGGGGTCTCTTAGCTGATTGACATAACCATACGCGGTCGAACGCACCGATGGCTCAATGGGTGCCTTTGCGCCCTCCCAATCGAATTCCGCTCTTAGCACCTCAACCTCTGGTGACTCCTGCCAGTCGGTCCAGTCTTCAGTAAGCTCGATAGTGCTCAGCAGTATCGTCTCTGGAGCATCGCCCACTCTCGTCCAGAAAACGAATAACTTGCCATCGCGCACAATCACCGCCGAGTGACGCATCGTGCTCTCGAATAGAAGCGGGCCGGTTTCGAAGTCCTTCAGGCCATCTTCCGAACGATAGAACTGGCCGGGCATAGCGATCGCGTAGGTCATGTCGTCCCACGCGAATGCGCGATAATAAGTGCGTCCGATGTCGCTCGGTAGCGTCTCGAAGTCGATCCCATTCTTTGAAGTCGCCACTCTCGAATGCTGCCTGGCTGCCGCTTCGAGCCCGTGAAAATACATGATTATGCGTTGATTCTCTTCGTCGACATGAACATCGGGCGAGGCGATATGCGGTTCTGTCAATTCTTTAGCATAGTCATGAGACACACGAACACCGCTGGCCTCGCGCGCGGCAACCAGTTCGGCGAGCCGATCCTCTGCAATAGGCGGACGCGCTACTGCAAAAAACGAGTCTTCGATAGGCAGACTGCCAGGCACATAAATTTTCCATGGGCCGGTGATCGCATCGGCGTACGCTAATCTAATGTATTGCCCTTTGTGATCCGCGAAATAGAGGTAGTATTTACCGAGCGGGTTTTCGACCCAGTCGGGCACCCGAATCATCGATGGCCCTTGAATATTATTGCCGATGCTCGGGTCTGTTTCTGGCCCTATAATTGTCCCGTCTACTAATCGTGTCACCACGACACTATGACGCGACTGAATATCTACCGAACTTTCATTCGCGGCGAAAGCGGGTGTCACCGCACCAAAAAGGAGAGCAAAAAGCGCAGCTGATAATTTGATAAACGATCGTCGAATTAAATCAAAGTGGGTCATCGATTGGCCTCTTGGTAACGTCAAATTAGCGATGGGTTAATGAAAAGTCAGCAAGCGCACTGTCGAATCGCTTTCTAGCCTCGCTCCACGTGGCACTTGCTGACTCGGCCGTCAAAAAATCGAGCAGAGACGGAAAAAGCGCTGCTGCGTATTCCTGTGATGCCTCGCGTGGCAGCAAGGTTGGCAGGTGGTCGATCGCCTGCACGTAAACGGGCTCACCCTGCCCTGCCGCGCGGACAAAAGGCGCATGCAGATGGGTTATCGCATCGTAAACGCGAATGGGGTTATCGGCGCTCGTCGGATCGCAGCTGACATCGCTAATAACCTTTAGCCTCTTGTTCTCAGACAGTAGCTTCTGATCGATCATCGGCGCAATAGGCTCCCGAAGATAGACACAGTTTATAAACAATTCGTGCGCCAGGATTTCTCTGATTGGCTTTTCAGCCGACGTGAATTCGGGCAAATCCCAAGCGGTCACGCTCAATCGAGCGTCGAGGCTCGTAACAAGATCACGTGCACCAGAGCCGCAGCGACCCAGTGCCCCCATGATCATCACGTTCAACGATCCGTCAGTCCACCCGGCACCTTCGAGTGCGGCGTCCACAGCACTCAACAGTGCACCTCGATCGGAAAACGGCCGCAGCGCGGGAAACGCTGCCGTCGAACTCGAAAAATGCGCGACGCCTAAAAGGCCGAGCGCCGCACCGACGAATCCTGCCCAATAGCCGAATGCAGCGATACGCCTTCCCTGTGCATCAAATAAAAATTCGAGATCATAAATGACGCCGCCGCCCTGCGAATAACGTGCAAGCACGTCTTTGGCGCCGACTTGCCCCTTAAAAGTATGCGAAAAATGAATGTGTGTGTGCGCGACAGGCTCTGTCGAATCTGCAAGCTCTTTCAATGCAATCACAACACAATCCAACGGCGCCTGCTGCCAAGCAGCATCGGTGAGGACAGCACCTGCCGCCGCATAGTCGGCATCGGAATAACAGCGTTCACTGCAGCGCTCGACAGTAACTCCAACGCCTGCCTTCACAAGCAAACTTACCTCTGTCGGCGTGATCGGCACGCGTCGTTCGCCAGACTTGTCTTCTTTTCTTAACCAGAGATTCTTCACATTAACTCAACTCAAATTAAAGACGGCCCACGCGCATCTTCGACAGAACAAAATAGGTCGCGCCCATCAATATAAACATAGAAACAAACGAGAGGTAGGGCGCTTCGAGTCCGGGGGTAAGCGAGGCAAAAATAAAGCCAACGAAAGCGAAACTCGCTGTGATAAGTGCGTACGGAATTTGAGTCTCAACATGCGCCATGTGATTAACGCCCGAAGACATCGACGACAGCACAGTGGTATCCGAAATAGGCGATGTTTGATCGCCGAACAAGCCGCCGCTTAGTGCCGCACCCAGACAAATTGGAATAGAGGCATCAAGCGCTGCGGCAATCGGCACCACAATAGGAATCACTAGAGCAAAGGTGCCCCACGACGAGCCAGTCGCTAGTGACAGTGCCGCACCGATCAGAAAAATCATACTTGCGAGCATCCATGTCGGAAAATTTATAGCCTCGAGTAATGCAGCAATCGCCTTGCCGGTTTCGAGTTCGGTCAGTACGTCACTGAGTGTCCAGGCCAAAATTAGAATACACAGAATAGGCATGATTTTCCCCATGCCGGCAAAGAAGCTAGTCGAACTCTGGGTAAAACTAAACAGCCCGAGTCGACTAAGAGCAACAATAGTCACGAGTGTTGCAGTCGTGTAAGACAACGCAAGCGTTACTCGAATCGTCGGACCATCGAGGCCGCCGTTACGTGCAACGAAAAAAGTGAAAAGCAGCAGCATCGAGATAAAAAGCGTCCCGAGTGCGGCCCCCACTATGCGCGCGCCGTAACGTTGCAGTGTGGGAGAGAGCGCGTCGTCTGACCTGCTGCTATCGTCATAGACAAGTTCGCCGCTTAACAACGCACGCTGCGCAGTCGCCATGCGGCCAAGATAGACATTAAACAGCGCGACGAAAAACACGCCACCTAGCGTGAGTAACGGATAAAGCTGGTAAAACCACACTTCGCGAAACGCTGTGAACCCATCTTTATCGATGCCTTCGTTGGTATATGCCTGCTCCATCAATCCCATCGTGTAGGCACCCCAACTAATGATCGGAATCAGAACGCAGACTGGAGACGAGGTAGAGTCGATGATGTAAGCAAGCTTCTCGCGGCAGATTCTTAACTTATCGTAGACAGGTCGATAAACCGGTCCCAGAATGAGCGAATTCCCTGAGTCGGTAAAGAAAATTAGAATGCCCGAGAAGAGCGTGCTTAGCTTGAGTTTGGCCGCTGAGCGCACGCGACTCCCCATAAAGCTCGAGAAGGCTCGCATAGTACTCGAGGCCTCCAATAAATAGATAAAACCCGAAATTACCGTAATGACGATGACGATCTGCGCATTACTCCCCTGCAGCTGCTGGAAAATCCCCTGCTCGAACAGTGCAATCGACGTGCTAAGCGGCTGATAGTCGTTGAGTATAAAAAAACCCAGCGCTACGGCGCTGAATAGCGAAAGAATGACGCGCCGCGTGGTGAACGCCATCACAAGAGCAAGCAGCGAAGGCGAAATGGCGAGCAAGGATTCCATACGTTTAGTCCAGTCTTTTCCTAAAGCGACGTATGGCGAGGGACAGCGTAACGATAAGGAAAGTCGATAACGCGATCAGCTCTCCCGTGAGGCTAGAGATATCGGCGCCGCGTAAATAATTGACGCGAATGTGCCGAGTATAATGCGCGAGTGAAAGCGATTCGGCAATACTTTGCCGCAAGCGGCGACATCAAGCAGTAATCGCCTATCGATCGGCACTGAACGGTTGTGCTTTCTCCTTTACAGGATAATTCTCGAGCGCGCGGGCAAAGGCTTTATAAAACTCGGGGCTCGCTCGTTCTTCGTGCATGTATTCGCCCGGTGTAACCTGATGGATGCGGCTTATCGCGCCCGCCCACACCTTTTTCCGCGTCGCCGTTTCGGCTATCTCAATGTTAATTTGCGCAATATAGCTCAATTCCACATTCAGAGACTCCATGCGGATGAATGGATCTATGTCTTGCTGATCGGGATAAAGGTTAATGTGGTTATACGCGAGCACTACCTCTATATCGTGAGCTTGGTCGTTTCTAGACAAGCCTTTCTCGTCGAATGCGCGCTCGAATTCGGCTACGACATAATCTCTTAGAAAAAGCGGAAGCCCCTCTGTCCGAAGTCCATAGTCTGAATAGTTTTGATAGTCACCTGGGCAGCACAGTAAAGGCGAACTGCCGATCTGCGGGGTGATACCTGCGCAACTAGACAGAAAACCTGTAAGTACAAAAATCACTATCAAATTCTTCACTAATCTCATCGTAAACTCCTTTGCTGTAAGCTTTAACTGAATGGGATAACCCACTCATAACCCTACCTCTGAGAAAGAATTCGTCATTGATCTATAGCAGTAAGTATTGAGAACACCTGCTGCCTCCCCACCTTCAGCCTAAGTTGATCCATATCAATTCAAGAGCTAACACTGCGATAGGTGCGACATCATGTCGCACCTACTGCAGCGAAGCTTCCAATAGAATGGCGCCATCGAATCTCGTCATTCGGCTTAAGTAGTATCGAGTCGTCGCCGAGCGAATCAGAATTAATAAGGAGAAAAATATGCGTCACTCGCGAAAATTACTCGCATTAGCCCTCGCTATCGCTACACCACTCGCTGGCCAAACCTTCGCTCAGGAGCGCCAGCGCATCGAAGAAATTACTGTTGTCGGCGTTCGCGACACACACACGGTGATAGTTGACGACACGCTTGTTGCCACGCCAGACACTGCACAATTATTGCGTAAAATGCCAGGCGCTAACGTCAACAAAAACGGGGAGCTTACAGGCATTGCTCAGTACCGAGGCATGTTCGGCGATCGCATCCAAGTCTCCGTCGACGGCGCGCAGATCAACGGCGCGGGCCCCAACGCTATGGATGCGCCGCTCCACTACGCCCCGGTCGCTATACTGGAGTCGCTCACCATTAATCGTGGCATAGTCCCTGTCAGCAAAGGCCAAGAGACAATCGGCGGTTATGTAGAGGCGAACACCTATGCCGGGGATTTTGGTACAACTAAGGGTTTCGAATTCAGTGGCCGCGCCTATGCTGGCGCCCAATCTGTGAATAGCGGCGACGTGCTGAGCGGTTTTTTCTCGATGGCGAATGACACGCACATCTTCCGCGGTTTTGTGATGCAAGAGCGTGCCGATGACCTTGAGTTTCCTACCGGCGACATCACACCCTCCGAATACGACCGCGAGCGTTTCGACCTTGGCTACAGCTTCGCAAAAGGGCGGCATGAGTTCAGTATCGACTTTGCTCGGAACAACACAAAAGATGCCGGCACCGCCTCGTTGCCAATGGATATTCTGTCTATAGACAGCGACCTATTCCGGTCTCGCTATACCTTCTCGACGAGCGAAGGCCTGTTTACGGCGGAGCTTTCGGCAAGCGATAACGAACATTGGATGACCAACTATCACCTACGCCGACCGCCACAAACACCTGCGTCAACCGACGACCCGATGCGCTTTCGTCGTAACTGGGCGGTAAGCGAAAATTATGGCTTTGCGCTCAAGTATGAACAATTCGCCGATAACGGAACTTGGCTTTATGGCATAGACGGCCACTTCGCAGAGCATCGCTCGATAATTACCAATCCGAATTCGGCGCCGTTCTACATCTCTAACTTCAATGATGTAAATCGCGCCATTATCGGTGCGTTTATCGAGCGTAAAATCTCATTAAATGCCCAAACAGGGCTCGAGACAGGAATACGTGTAAATCATGTGAGCATGGACTCGGTTCCGGTCTCAGCAAACTTAAATCCAATGAATATGATGATGGGCATGCCGGTGATGATGAACAATCTTGCAGGCGCCCTATCAACTCAATTTAACAATGACACCCTCGCACAGACCGATACCAACGTCGACGCCTTCGTGCGGCTGAGTTATCAAACAGATGGCGACGCCACGTGGTATATCGGCGCAGCGCGCAAAACGCGTTCGCCTTCTTATCAAGAACGCTACTTATGGATCCCTCTTGAGGCAACCGGCGGGCTTGCTGATGGGAAGACCTATATCGGAAATCCGAATCTGAAGCCCGAAGCCGCACACGAGATTGAACTCGGCCTCGACTTAGAAAACTCGGACTACGGGATTTATCCTCGCGTCTTCTATAAGCGCGTTTCCGACTACATCCAAGGCACCCCCTCAACCAACGTGACGGCAAATAATTTCGCCCAAATGATCGCAAACATGGGAATGGGCATGCCCAATCCGCTTCAGTTTAGCAATGTGGATGCGCGTTTTTACGGTCTCGATATTGATTCAAATTTCTCGATTAATGACAAGATCACTCTGCGCGCGATACTGAATATCGTCCGCGCAGACAGGCGTGACATTAACGATGATCTCTATCGCGTGTCGCCAGACAATGTCTTGGTCGCGCTAGACTACCGTGGTAACGGCTGGACAGGATCGATAGAAAGCGTGACTTACGCCGATCAGAATCGTATCGCAATCACTAATTCGGAATTAAAAACGGAGGGCTATTCGCTGGTCAACGTGATGGCAAGGTCTAGTCTTGCCGACGGTGTCGAGGTGAGTATTGGTGCCGAGAATCTCCTCGACGAAAGCTACCTCGACCACCTCGCTGCTTACAATCGAGCATACAACCCCGACATCGCGAGCCGAGCGCGGATGCCGGGACTAGGCAGAAACTTCTACGCGCGAGTCATGTGGAATTTTTAGAGACCCCCTTATTGTACTCGCTATCCTTCCTGCAGGCAGGTGGCTGGAGACGCTTCTGCCTCCGTATGCTTGACTGCCCTGATCCGCAGCATCGGGCTCTGAAGGCTGTTGCTCCCTAGCGGACTGTCTGCTACTTTCCTTGCGAGTAACCGCGGAGGATAACGCACGATGTCGGCAACCCCAAAGACCAGTAAAGCACTCACTCGTCGGTCATTTCTTCAGACTGGAATGGTGACTGGGTTTGTGCTTCCTTCCACAGTATTAGGTCAGCCTCCAAATCGCGCGCGCCCAAAGGCAGGTGATTGGCTCGTTTTCGACGGCGGAGAAAAGAGTGGCGAGCGCATCACGCCGGCGCTTCTTGAGCTAGATCAGCGCCCTGTCGCAGCGCTTGCAAAAGAGCCAGAAACTGAGACCCTTCGCGACGGCTCCCGACTCAATCGGGTCATGGTGACAAAACTAGATTTAGCGAGGCTAGATAACGCAACCGGAAACCTCACCGCCGATGGTGTGATCGCCTACTCTGCGGTGTGCACGCACACAGGCTGCGATGTGACCAATTGGGATCCCGATAATTTGTTTATGGCGTGCCCTTGCCATGAGTCCAAATTCGATGTGTACAACAATGCAAAGGTAGTTGGTGGCCCAGCCCCACGACCACTCGCGTTACTACCGCTACGCCTCGACGGCGATGCGATTGTTATCGCGGACATTTTTCAGGGACGCGTAGGGTTCACGCAACAGTTCTAGCATGCGTGTGAGCACTGCCCGTCGTTATAAAAAAACAGGATGGAGAGGCTTTATGTCAGCAACAACTCGGTTAGCGCTATTTCTGCCCGCTCTCACTTTATTCTCTCTGCTCAGTACGGCTGTGTTGGCGCAGAATTTGCCGCCTTATATGTCGGTCACCGACGCAAGACTCCGAAACCAAGACAACGATAGTTGGCTGCTCTACCGAGGCAGTTACGACTCGCATGGATATAGCGCGCTTGATCAAATCGACACGGACAACGTGGCAAACCTAAAACCGGTGTGGAGCTTTTCAACAGGCCTTCGCGAAGGCCATCAAGCGCCGCCAATCGTGAATAACGGCTACATGTATGTCAGCACGCCGCAAAATCATGTCCTTGCACTGAATGCCGTTACCGGCGATTTACTCTGGCGCTACGTGCGCTACCTCCCCGACGACTTGCAGCAATTTCATCCAACTAACAGGGGCGTCGCGCTTTATGGCGATCTTGCTTACCTCGCCACGGTTGACGCCTTCCTCGTCGCGCTTGATGCGCTAACCGGAGAGGTGGTGTGGGAAGTAGCTGTCGAGGATTATTACAACGGCTACTACATGACCATGGCGCCGCTCATCGTAGAGGGCGTGGTTATGGTTGGCGTGTCCGGTGGCGAGCTTGGCATTCGCGGTTTCGTTGCAGCATTTGACGCAGAGACGGGAGAAGAACTTTGGAAAACCTACACTATTCCTGCGCCCGGCGAGCCTGGCTCTGAATCATGGCCAGAAGACACTTGGAAGACCGGCGGTGTCCCGGTTTGGATTACAGGATCCTACGACCCCGATCTGAATCTCACCTATTGGGGCACTGGCAATGGTGGCCCTTGGATGGGCGATACGCGCCCCGGCGACAATTTGTATTCAACCTCGGTGATTGCGCTCGACCCTAAAACTGGCGCATTAAAAAACCACCATCAATACCACTGGAACGATTCCTGGGATTGGGACGAAGTCTCAGCGCCACTGCTCATTGACTATGAGCGCAAAGGGAAAACCGTGAAAGGCTTAGTTCACCCCGGTCGCAACGGTTACCTGTGGTTTCTTGAAAGAAGCGCCGAGCAAATTACGTTCGTCGATGCGAACCCTTATGTCTACCAAGATGTCTTTACCAGCATCGATGCAATAACCGGCAGGCCCGAATACGATATGACCAAGAAGCCGGGCACCGGCTACGAGGCGAGTTTTTGCCCCTCACTGTGGGGAGGAAAAGACTGGCCTCCCGCAGCATTCGATCCAAATTCACGGCTGCTGTTTATTCCAGCGAATGAAAATGTCTGCTCGACGATGGTCGGCGAAGAAATTGAATACAGCCCCGGCCGCGCCTATATGGGCCGCGGCACGTCAGATGATGGCGGATTTTTTGTGCGCGATGGTGCAGACCATATAGGCGAACTGCAGGCGTGGAATGTGGACACGGGTGAGCGCGCATGGACAACGACATTCGAAAGCCACAACTGGGGGCCTATACTCGCAACAGCTGGAGATCTTGTCTTTATGGGCGGCACCAACGATCGCAAGTTTAGAGCGTTTGATTCAACGAGCGGCAAAGTGCTGTGGGAGTACCCAACTAATTCGGGTGTCATCGGCGTGCCTGTTACTTTTACTGCCGACGGCAAGCAATATGTCGCCGTGCAATCCGGTTGGGGAGTCGATGCTCAAAGGGAACAAAATTTAATTAATATGACGCGCGGCAGCGATACGTATGTGCCTCAAGGCGGCGTCGTATGGGTATTTGCCCTACCGTGATGGCGTAGACATGTTTGCCTACTTCTCACTCTTTGCTATCGCCTTTCTTTCCGCCACCGTTTTGCCGTTATCCTCTGAAGTTCTGTTTGGCGCGCTGCTCGCACAAAAATATAGTTTGGCGGCTCTCCTATTCTGGGCAACGCTAGGCAACACACTCGGCGCGTGTGTGAATTGGTGGCTCGGCACGCTTCTTCTCAATAACTACTCACGCCTTGAAAATTATCGATGGGTTCAAGTAAAGGAGAAGGATATCGAGCGCGCCGGCGTGGGGTTTAACCGCTACGGGAAATGGAGTCTGCTACTCGCTTGGGCGCCCGTTTTAGGCGACGCCCTGACTGTGTTCGCTGGCATAGCGCGCGTTCCCTTTTGGCAACTTGCGATGCTCGCCGGAGTGGGGAAGTTCGCACGCTATCTTTTTATTGCTGGAGTCGCTGCTGCGTTAATCAATTGATGCGCGCAGAATTCGCACGGCAGACTGCGCATGCTCTGCCGCTTCTACTCCCAGCGGCGTAAGATAACCACCATCTGGCAGCGTCGTTAATCCCTTCGCAAAGAGACTTGCACCCGCCGCGATTCTCGCAGGGTCGGCTTCGTGATGAATTTTAAGGCCTTCGAGCGTGCTGGTTAACGAAAACAAATTTAGAAGCTCGAGCTCTTGAACAATCTCTTCGCTAAGATGAGTCGCTGACTTATCAGATCCTGCCATACTAATCTCCCCGCGCGCCTTAAATGGCGCCTATCTCAAAGGTATAACCAAGGCGGTTGAGAATCCAGTTGTTTTAATCAGCAACCCTCACAAAAATAGGATTTGAATAAAACCAAAGATCTGACCAAGGATCTTCTCCTATTTCATCCGATGTTGGCTCGAGTTCTTCACCATTCGTCCCCCGAAGGCGCAAATAGCCTGATCGCTCTGCACTCAACTTTATTCTCACCTCACTCATCCCGCCTTCGGCGCTAAACTGCTGTGCGGGGAATCGCTGCTGTACCCGAGTAGTAGGGTTTAAATCGTTGCTTCGGTCTTCCGCAACACCGGTGAGGTCACCCCTAATGAGATCGACTCTTGCAACACTCGGATTTTCGCCACGCGCGTTGTTGGACTCCGGGTCGAGATAACGGATGACCACCTCGATTTCGGCACCCTTCTCTACGACAAGCTCGTCGCCAAGGCTCGCTGAAACGCCGCTCGCATTCACCGAAAATTCTAATGCGGAAATAAGATCGCCTGTCGTAACGAATACGCGGCCGTGTCGAATCCCGTCGAGGATCGCATCGTGATTCTTCTCAGCCCAGACGTGAGTCTTCGAGTATTCTCCGGGCCAAAAATCGACGCCGCCTTCGCTGTAATGAACATGCGAATCCGAATTTGCAGTCACCCACCAGTGCCGCCCTTCGCCTAACATAGAGTCCCAAAACCCACCGACTATCGCCGTGAACTGATCGAAACCGCCTAGGGTTCTCGCGTTACCATAGTAGCCCCTAGGACGCGGATTGCCTGCGCCGCCATCCTTGTTAAGCGCCGCCGCTTGATGCCCCGGCGCTCCTGCCATGCCAACCGCAATGTTAGGCGCCGTATCGTTCCAATCTCGCAGTTCGGCAGGGGTGTATTGACCGTACACACCAATGTCTTTGGCCGAACGCGACGGATGATTGGCTATAAGTATCGGTGCCCGCTCCTGAGTAGTCATAAATCTCAGCGCTTCGAGCAAGCGCGGCTCTGCATCCCAACTCGGGTCAGCAGGCCATGGCTCGCGCTTAGCGAAACGCGACTCGATGGCAAATAATTGCGCGCTCTCTTCGTGGCTGTGCGGAATGATCAAACTCGAATGGTCCGCACCCGGGGTATCAAATTCCATTCCCCAAAATTGCACAACCTCGGGAACAACTAAACGCGACTGTTGTAACTCTGGATACGCCTGCTCTAAATTCACCTGACTGTGGTTCGGCCCACCATGATCGGTCGCCACCATCCAGCCAAGCCCAAAGTATTTGGCCATTAGCGCATTCATCTGTATTGGGTAGATCGCATCGCCACCCAATATTGGCGCGGGCGGCTCTTGCTCACGGTCCCAGCCGGTGCTGTAGCGGCTATGAATGTGATGATCGCCCGCGATCCACTGCGGCGCAGAGTCGTCGGCACTTAGGCCAAAGGATACCGCTACGCCAAAGCCGAACACAGAAAATGAAATGATCTTAGAAATTGAAGTTGTAATGCAGTGTCTCCCCAAGAGAATGTGGCTAACTCACCTATCAATCTAGCACCATCATGTGACAGTTTTCTAGCAGTAGACGCATTTGCTTGCCTCGATCTGCGACTATTATTAAGAGACCTCCCAACATTGTTTTGGGGAGTGTCTCATTAACCAGAATCGGCTAAACTCAGGGGATTCCAAGAAAAAAAGCAGACGAGATAACAGCATGAGCGTGACTTCTATCGCCAGCGCGGCCAAGGCCGTCGAACCAGCCCTACACAGCCAACACCCTCTCCGATTTGTCACCGCCGCAAGCCTCTTCGATGGCCACGATGCGGCAATAAATATCATGCGCAGAATCCTGCAGGCTAGCGGTGTAGAGGTCATTCACCTCGCTCATAACCGCTCGGTGCAAGAGATCGTTGAGGCGGCGGTGCAAGAAGACGCCGACGCTATCGCAATCAGTTCTTATCAGGGTGGGCACATCGAATACTTTAAGTATTTGGTCGACAAACTGCGCGAGCTTGGCGCGGGGCATATCAAAATATTTGGCGGTGGTGGCGGCGTGATTATCCCCGCCGAAATCGACGAGTTACACAGCTACGGCGTGACTCGCCTTTACTCTCCCGCCGACGGTCAGACCATTGGCTTGCAGGGCATGATCGACGATATGATCGCGAAGTGCAGGCAGGCGACAGACCGGCCAGCGCCGCCAAGTCTTGCTGCGTTGGCGCCGGGTGATCGAATCACTTTAACGCGTGCGCTCACGGCGATTGAGAGCGATCACTACACATCAGCAGAGCTTGAGGCGTTAGAGGCCGAGGCAAAAAACAGCGCCACCCCCGTGCTCGGTATCACCGGCACTGGCGGGGCAGGCAAGTCGTCGACAACCGACGAAATCATTAGACGTTTCCGGCAAGACGCTGGCGATACGCTTAAAATCGCGGTGTTGGCGATAGATCCGACGAGGCGCAAGACCGGCGGCGCGCTGCTCGGCGACCGTATCCGCATGAATGCAATTAATCACCCCAACATTATGATGCGTTCGGTGGCGACTCGCGATGCAGCGATGGAAATTCCTGCGCGCCTGAGCAGCCTCATTGCCGCCTTTAAACTCGGCGGTTTCGATCTCATTATTGTCGAGACCCCAGGCATCGGTCAGGGCGACGCGGGTATCGTGCCCTACGTCGACTCCTCGCTGTATGTCATGACACCGGAGTTTGGCGCGGCGAGCCAGCTCGAGAAAATCGATATGCTCGACTACGCCGACGTTTTTGCGATCAACAAGTTCGATCGCAAAGGCAGCGAAGACGCCCTGCGCGACGTGTGCAAACAGGTGCAGCGCAACCGCGAAGCATGGGGCGAAATGCCAGACGCCATGCCGGTCTTTGGCACAATCGCATCTAAGTTTAACGACGACGGTATCACTGCGCTGTATCAGGCGCTCGTGCCACAGCTACGCAAGCATGGCTTGCCCGAGTATGCGTCTAGCCTTGAACGAACCGACACAAAAATCTCGACACAGCGCACAGTGATTATTCCTGCGCAGAATCAGCGCTACCTTGCCGAGATCGCCGAAGAGGTGCGCGGCTACCACAAGTTAGTGGGCGAGCAGGCTCAGATCGCGCGTGAGCGGCAGCAGCTAGTTGCGGCTAAAGCGATGCTTGCGGCAACCAACACAAACAGCAGCGATCTCGATGCGCTAATCGAGAAACGCGAATCGGCTATCGACAGCCGCGCTAACAAATTATTAGCAAGCTGGGATCAGCTTAAAGAGGACTATTCGGGCGACGAGTATGTGGTAAAAGTCCGCGATAAAGAGCTGCGAACCGCACTCACGCGCACCTCTCTGTCGGGCACGAAGGTGTCGCGCGTGTCGCTCCCCACCTATAGCGACCACGGCGATCTGCTCAAATGGCTTCTGCTCGAAAACGTGCCCGGGCGCTTCCCGTTCACTGCAGGCGTTTTCCAGTTTAAGCGCGAGTCCGAAGATCCTACGCGCATGTTTGCAGGCGAAGGCGATGCTTTTCGCACCAACCGTCGTTTTAAGCAGTTGTCGGAACACGCCGAGGCAAAGCGGCTTAGCACCGCCTTCGACTCGGTGACACTCTACGGTTTCGACCCGGATCATCAGCCCGATATTTATGGCAAGGTGGGTAATTCTGGCGTCTCTATTGCCACGCTCGACGACATGAAAGAGCTCTATGCGGGCTTTGATCTCTGCGCGCGGAGCACATCGGTATCGATGACAATCAACGGCCCTGCCCCAACTATTCTGGCGATGTATATGAATGCTGCGGTCGATCAGCAGATTGCCAATTTTGTTAGCGCTAACAATCGCGAGCCAAGCGCCGAAGAACACGCAGCGATTAAGGCGCAGACGCTTGCGACAGTGCGAGGCACCGTGCAGGCCGATATCTTAAAAGAAGACCAAGGGCAGAATACCTGCATTTTCTCTACAGAGTTCAGCCTAAAGGTCATGGGTGACATTCAGGAATACTTTACTCAACATCAGGTGCGTAATTTCTATTCGGTCTCGATCTCGGGCTACCACATCGCCGAAGCCGGCGCGAATCCGATTAGCCAGCTCGCGTTTACACTCTCTAACGGCTTCACCTTCGTAGAGGCCTATCTCGCGCGCGGCATGGCGGTAGATGATTTCGCCCATAATCTGTCGTTTTTCTTTTCGAACGGTATGGACCCCGAGTACACGGTACTAGGCCGCGTCGCGCGTCGCATCTGGGCAACCGCGATGCGTTTCCGCTATGGCGCCAACGAACGTAGCCAGAAGCTCAAATATCACATTCAGACCAGTGGTCGTTCGCTGCATGCCCAAGAGATGTCGTTCAATGATATTCGCACCACACTGCAGGCGCTAATTGCGGTGTACGATAACTGCAATTCGCTTCACACCAACGCCTACGACGAGGCGATAACGACGCCGACCGAGGAGAGTGTGCGACGCGCAATGGCGATTCAATTGATCATTAATAAAGAATGGGGCTTGGCTGTAAACGAGAATTCGAGTCAGGGCTCGTTCATCATAGAAGAGCTGACCGATCTTGTTGAAGAGGCGGTGCTGCAAGAGTTCGAGAAAATCTCGGAGCGCGGCGGCGTGTTAGGCGCAATGGAGACAGGCTATCAGCGCGGCAAGATTCAGGATGAATCGATGCTGTACGAGCATCGCAAACACGATGGCAGCCTGCCTCTTATTGGCGTGAACACGTTTTTGAGCGACGAGCCAGAACCCGAAGTCGAAATTGAACTCGCACGCTCAACGACCGAAGAAAAAGAGAGTCAAATTAAGCGGCTCAATAGCTTTAAAGAAAAAAATGCAGAGGCTTCGGCTGCCGCCCTGCAGCGGCTGCGCGACGCGGCGATCAACAACGAGAACGTGTTTGAAGAACTCATGAGCGCGGTCAGAGTTTGCTCACTCGGTCAGATCACCGATACCTTCTTTGAGGTCGGTGGTCAGTATCGGCGCAGCATGTAAAGCTGCCTTTCGAGCGTGCACAAAAAAAGGCAGCTAGGCTGCCTTTTTTATTGCTCCTGATTCAGCAGGAGCTCGACGCGATTACTCGGTCACATTCACTGTTATGTAGCCATCGTGGTACAAACCACCGTCATCGGCGCGGCCCCAAAGCACATACGTGCCCGGCTCTTCGAACGTAACATTCACGTCATACATGCCGTCTGCAGGAATCGGTGGAGGTGTCCAGAGCGCACCCCAAGGCGAGTTAGCACTTGTGCGAGTATCTTCCCAAACCTTAGGCATTGGCGGATCGAAGGTAACCTTGCCAGCGCCGCGATAGACATTCCAAGACAAGTAAAGTCCGTTCACCTTGCCTACCGTTACTCGCGTCGGCGGACTCATGAGGCGACGCTCATAAACATTCTCGGCGTTAATCAGTGCTGCTGCGAGAGGGCCTGCCGCAAACTCTGCAAACTCGCGCGCGTCTTCTAACACATCGTCAGGCGTTGGCAGGCCGTCGTCTGTTACCAGCGTCTTCAGGTTCATTGGCTCGCCAACACGCACAGTGCGTATTTCATCACCCTGCACTGCTACGATAGGCGGCACATTCGAACGCGATTCGGGGCTACTTGTACCCGCGCCAAGTGAGCCGGTTTCCGAAGCAATCACGATATTATCTACCTGATAGTCTGCCTTGAGCGTTGCGTAGGCTTTGCGCTCTACGCCGTTTACTTTCAGCGTCCAAACAAGCTCACGGTCGCCCCAGTCGGCGGGAACCTGTACTTCAAATGTGAAGCGGTTGCGACGTGGCAGAAAGTGCGTAGGCTGACCGCGGTCTGCCTCACCTGGCGAGAACATGTTCTCGGGGCCAACCTCTACATTCGGCTCCTCTTCCCAGTTCTCGTTCTGATAACCAAACATGAAACTAAACGTGCCGTCTTCGTTTGGACGCCACCCCTCGTAGGCGGGCTCGATATGCTGGCCACGAGTAAAGCTATTAGCATTGGCGATCTGCGCAAGGCTTAAAGTCATCAGCGCGGCGGCGCCGAGGGCGACGAATCGAGCTATCTGTGCGCGGATCGTAATTGTCTGATACTGCATGAGTCTTTTCTCTCCATTATTGCATTGCCTTTGCTCTCGCGCAGGCAGTGTGACGCTGTGCGTTTCGCGACATCCATTATAGCGCTGTTTTATGCCAAGGGCATGGTTGTTGTCTTAGTCGGCCTCCCTCTCGGGTAGCGGCGACTCCGACTGTGCTATCGGTGCGACTAGCGGCGCTAAACACAAAGGGCATCCTATCACATGATCATTCGGGCCCAGATCAAGATCTGAGCGCCTCTTCTCCATCTCATCAAAAAACTGCTCCTCACTCATCGACACCCGCATGCCTAGGTCGATAAACATATTCGTGACAGATCGATTACCCGACCCCTGCCAATTGCGCGGATCAGGAATATTGGGATTGGTCTGCGTGTTATTCATATACCCAACTATATGAAGAATCGTGCCCTTAGGCAGCAATGGCGTGGCATCGTCGTCGTAGGCGTAGCCGCGCACCCAGTTATGGTCGTAGCCAACACACGACAGCGTCTCTATCGTATAACCCCAGATCGCCTCGAGACACATCCGCTCGCCGGGCGCGTGTAAATGAGGCTCGAAGGTGATGATTTTTGTGTGTTGCTGCAAAACCGAATAGGCATGGAGCTCTTGGTCTCGCTGATTGCCGGCAATCGAAATATCGACGCCGTTGCCGAGCCCAACATTCACGCGCTCATATTTCGGCTCATAGCCTTTCTCGTGAAACCTAAAGCCGATCTCTAGGTGACCTGTTGTGTCCTTGCCATTGGAATGCAGATGCACTGAATCGGAGACAATGTAGGTGCCAGCCTTGAGTAATCTGCCGCCGTCGGGATCGAATATATCGGGATTACGCCCAACCTCATGCACGGGCCAACTGGTATTGGTGCTCGGGATTCGCTCTCCGTTCTCGTCTAGATCCGCTGTGCCCCAAATCATATGGTGGAAGATATAGCGCCCGCCTACCGTATCGCGTCCGGTCCCCTGTTCGTTATCGACGTCGTTAACCTCAACAATTTCTACCGATTTAACCCAGCGGTCTTCGGTTAATCCCGTTGGCACGCGGTCGATTTCGCCCCACCAATCGGGGGTACCGGCAAGTTTGGTTACCGAATTGGTTGTGACAACGAGATCGGGCAACCCCGCAGTCCATTTTACGCTGTCGTCGAACACCAGCGCTTCGGGGGCATCTGCGACCTCACCTTTCGGCGTCCCGCTGCGCGCCCACGTAGAAATCGCGGCGAGCTCGGCATCGCTTAGGGAAGGATCGTTCTTGTAACGTTGAATGCCGATGCTTTTCTCCATATACCATGGAGGCATAGCACCCGCGCGATCACGCAGGCCTGTTTTGTATTCGATGAGTCCCGCAAACGGCGCGACCTCTTCGTAGGTCACGAGCGACATCGGACCAGCGCCGCCGGGTCTGTGGCAGTTCTGGCAACTGCGTTGCAGAATCGGTTCTATGTCTTTGTGGAAGGTAACCTCACCAGCGCCTAATGCCTGGGCTGAGCCCAAAAGCGCAAGGGTCGAGAGCGCGAACGCGCCTGTGAACATCGAGCGGGATTTCTGGACAATTCTTTTTGTGCTTTTTATTGCCTTCTCCATTGCCTTCTCCGTTTTGCTTTTATAATCGAGCGATGAACGACATCAAGTGACGAGGCAGATTTATACCGCCATGCCCGATTGTTGTCCCGAATGAATTTCTGGTCAAGAACCAAAAAAGGCAAGCGTGCGATTGCCGGCCCAATCGGCTGTTTAAAAAGAAGAAAGCGCTAACTATTGATTTAGATCAACAGTAACGGGTGTGACCTAGGCGTGACTTAGGTGTGATTTACCCTATTGAAAACGAAAAAAGGGCTGCCCTCTCGGACAGCCCTTTTTTCTTTTAACCAAGTCAGCTAAAGCGCTTTTGCTGCGCTTCGGCACACGCGAAAATTTACCAATCAATCTATAAATCGCGCGCCGACTAAGGCTATAACTTACTCAGCAGCGTCTGCTGCAGCCATCTCTTGCTTCTCTTCGTCAGAAATCTCTTTCATGCTGAGTTTGATACGGCCACGCGCATCGAGGTCTAAACACTTAACGAGAATTTCTTGGCCTTCGGTGAGATATTCTTCAACGCTCTCGACACGCTCATCAGAAATCTGTGAGATATGCACGAGTCCGTCTTTACCAGGCAGAATTGTGACGAATGCTCCGAAGTCTACGATACGCGCCACTTTACCGCGGTAAATTCGACCCACTTCTGCTTCGGCAGTAATGGCGTTAACCATGTCGATTGCTGCGTCGCGCGAAGAGGCGTCTTCGCCGTAGATGCGCACGTTACCGTCGTCATCGATATCAACCGAGGCGCCAGTCTGCTCGGTGATACCGCGAATAACCGCGCCACCCTTACCGATAACGTCGCGGATCTTGTCTGGATCGATTTTGAGCATAGCCATCGAAGGCGCATTCTCAGAGACGCTGTCGCGTGACTTCGCGAGCACTTTATTCATCTCAACGAGGATGTGATTACGCGCAGTGTTAGCCTGCTCGAGCGCAATCTCCATGATCTCTTCGGTGATGCCTTGGATTTTAATATCCATCTGCAGCGCAGTAACGCCTTCAGCTGTACCGGCTACCTTAAAGTCCATGTCGCCGAGGTGATCTTCGTCGCCGAGGATGTCGGTAAGTACCGCGAAGCGCTCGCCTTCTTTGATCAAACCCATAGCGATACCGGCAACAGGTGCTTTAAGAGGCACGCCCGCATCCATCATCGCAAGGCTGCTACCGCAGACTGACGCCATTGAGCTCGAGCCGTTTGACTCGGTGATCTCAGACACCACGCGGATCGCGTAAGGGAAGTCTTCTTCGCGTGGCATAACCGCTGCGATGCCGCGACGCGCGAGGCGGCCGTGGCCAATTTCGCGGCGCTTAGGGCCACTCATGAAGCCCGTTTCGCCAACCGAGTACGGAGGGAAGTTGTAATGCAACATGAACGGGTCTTTGCGCGAACCACCGAGGTCTTCGATGATTTGCGAATCGCGCAGCGCGCCAAGCGTAGTCACAACAATTGCCTGAGTCTCGCCACGTGTGAAGAGCGCCGAGCCGTGTGCGCGAGGCAGCAGGCCAGTTTCTACTTCGATTGCGCGGACAGTCTTCGTGTCGCGACCGTCGATGCGAGGCGCACCGTCGAGAATACGATTACGCACGGTGCTCTTCTCGAGCTTACCAAACGCCGCTTTAACGTCCGCAGCAGATACGCCTGCTTCTTCGTCGGCTAGTGCTTCGACTGCTTCGGTTTGAATCGCGCCAATGCGATCGTAACGCGCCATTTTGTCGGACACCTGATAGGCATCGATAACAGCAGCTTCAAATTTTTCAGCAAGCGCCGCTTTAAGCGCAGCATTTTCTTCAGCAGCAACCCACTCCCATGAAGGCTTGCCAGTTTCGGCCTTGAGCTCTTCGATCGCAGTAATAACGGCCTGCATTTCTTGATGTGCAAACAACACGGCACCAAGCATCTCGTCTTCGCTGAGCTCTTTCGCCTCAGACTCAACCATAAGTACCGCAGACTTTGTGCCGGCAACAACCATGTCGAGTAGCGACGATTGGAGTTCGCTGTTAGTTGGGTTCAGCATATAGCCTTTTTCTGCGTCGTAACCAACGCGCGCCGCGCCGATAGGCTCAGCGAAAGGAATACCCGAAATAGAGAGTGCCGCAGAGGCACCAATGAGCGCTGCGATATCTGCGTCTTCGTTTTTGTCGGCTGAGATAACGGTACAGACAACCTGCACTTCGTTCATGAAACCCTTAGGGAATAATGGACGGATCGGACGGTCGATGAGGCGCGATGTAAGCGTCTCTTTCTCAGTTGGACGTCCTTCGCGCTTGAAAAAGCCGCCAGGGATTTTGCCTACTGCGTAGGTCTTTTCTTGATAGTTAACTGTGAGCGGAAAGAAATCCGCGCCAGGGTTTGCCTTTTTGCGGCCAACAACGGTCGCGAGTACTTGGCTATTACCCATTGTCACGATAACCGAGCCTGTAGCTTGGCGTGCGACTTTTCCTGTTTCCAGCGTGACGGTTTGATTACCGTACTGGAATGTTTTAACGACTGGATTAAACATACTTTTTCCTATTTTCTTTAAAAAACGCAGGCCAACTCATCAGGCCATGCGCTAGTTAATCCGGTTAATTGATTTGCGTTACGAGCACGCGACGCTGATTAGCGACGCAGGCCTAGACGCTTGATCAGAGAGGAATAGCGATCGACGCTCTTGCGCTTGAGGTAGTCAAGCAGCTTACGACGGCTGTTAACCATACGAATGAGACCGCGACGCGAATGGTGATCGTGGATATGCTCTTTGAAGTGTCCCTGCAGCTCATTAATGTTTGCTGTCAGTAGCGCAACTTGAACTTCGGGTGAACCAGTGTCGCCCTCGCCCTGTGCATAATCCTTGATGATTCCTGCTTTTACTTCAGCTGATAAAGCCATTTTCTTACTCCATAAATATGCGATTAATTGTTAGTCGCCGACATCCTTTTCAATCAGACTAACCATGCATATTAATAGTTAGCTGAGGTCTTCCCTGAGTGCTTCATGCACTTATCCAAGCGTCGCTCTTTACTGCTTAGTTGAGCGCTCGCTCTGAATTTTTAAATACTCGTTACTCGCCAGGCGATGCAACCACCAGTCGCTTGGGTGCGACATTCCCGTCATCGTCTATGCAGCCAATGCCGATGAACTCGCCTTCTTCGTAAAGCCGCACAAGCCCGTCGGCTGGCGCTTGGCTAACCTGAACTGGCTGGCCATGCTTTAGAAACTGCGCCGTGTAACTCGGCAGCTGCACGGCAGGTAAATCGTCTATCGCTTTGTCCATTGGCATGAGGTGCGCGTCTATCGCGTCGAACCCTCCTGCCTCTTTTTTAGCCTCGAGCGCTTCGAGCGTGACACTGTCTTCGATAGAGAAGACGCCGGCACGAAGTCGCCGGAGCGCGATTATATGCCCTCCGCAGCCAAGAATCTGCCCCAAATCGTCGGCAATGGTCCTTATGTAAGTCCCCTTACTGCAATCGACTTCGATCTCGATCACGTTTGCGTCAGCATCAACATCTGTCAATTCGATCGAATAGATCGTAATGGCGCGCGCCTTACGTTCTACCGTCTTGCCTTGCCGCGCTAGCTTATACAGCGGTTGGCCGTCTTGCTTGAGCGCCGAATACATAGGCGGCACCTGCTCTATCTCGCCTTCGAAGCCTCTAAGCGCTGCCTTTACTGCAGCCTCATCGATGGTAAAACCCTCGACCTTGGCGATCACCTCGCCCTCGCTGTCGGCGGTGTCGGTCCGCTCGCCCAGCTTTATCCGCGCGCGATACGCTTTATCCGAATCGAGCAAGAACTGCGACACCTTGGTTGCCTCGCCCAAACACAGCGGCAAAACACCGGTCGCAAGTGGGTCTAGACTACCTGTGTGGCCCGCCTTGTTGGCATCAAACAAGCGCTTTACTACCTGAAGCGCTCGATTCGAGCTGCCACCAAGTGGTTTATCCAACACGACAATGCCGTGTATGTGTCGCCCTTTTTGCTTTCTGCGCGCCACGCTTAGCTATTATCGTCGGCAGGCAGATCGTCGCCATGCTGGGCCATATCGGCCTTAAGCGCGCTGTCGATGAGGCTCGACAACTGCGCGCCGTTCTCGATGCTCGAGTCGTAGCGAAACTGAAGCTTAGGCACAGAACGCAGCGCGAGGCGCTTCGCTAAAAGCGTTCGAAGAAAGCCCGCGGCTTGGTTAAGCGCTTTGAGGTTCTCTTCGACCTCGAGCTTGTCCAGATCGCCGGGGCTGCTCAGCGCATCGTTCGCCTCGTCGCTCGCGCTCGGTGTGTTAAGCACCGTGACGAACACCCTCGCATGCGCGAGATCGCGGCTTACATCGACGCCTGTTACCGACACCATGCCCACGCGTGGATCGCTCACTTCGAGCTGGATCAACGTTGCCAATTCGCGCTGGATCTGATCCGCCACGCGTTGGCCTCTTGGAGTCATGTTTGCCATCTAGTTCCTTGCTACTTTTCGCAATACTGCGACGCGCTAAAGCGTACGAGCGATCTCGGTTGTTTTGTACACTTCGATTTTGTCGCCGACGCGCACGTCGGTATAGTTTTTCACACCGATACCACATTCGACGCCGTTCTTAACCTCATTCGCGTCGTCTTTAAAGCGGCGCAATGACTCAAGCTCACCTTCATAAATCACCACGTCATCGCGTAGCACGCGAATGGGTTTGTTGCGGTGAATCGTGCCTTCGATAACCATCGAGCCGGCGATCTGGCCGAACTTAGGTGAAGTAAACACGTCGCGCACTTCGGCAACACCGAGAATTTCTTCGCGGATTTCGGGCGACAACATACCGCCCATAATCGCTTTCACATCGTCGAGCACATTGTAGATGACGTTGTAATAGCGAAGCTGAAGGCCTTCGTTGTCGATGATTTCTTTTGAGGTTTTGTCGGCGCGCACATTAAATCCAACGATCATCGCTTTCGATGTTGCTGCAAGGTGAACGTCGTTTTCGGAAATGCCACCGACACCTGAGGACACGACCTTTACCTGCACCTCGTCCGTGTTCATTGCAACGAGCGAAGCCGTTAATGCCTCGAGCGTGCCGCGCACATCGGTTTTGAGAATAATATTGAAAATGCTGAGGTTCGGCTTGCCGATGCCTGCGAACATATTATCGATAAGCGCAGCTTGCTGCATCGCTTGTACTGAATCTTTTAGGCGTGTGCGGCGGAACTCGGCCACCTCTTTCGCTTTTTTCTCATCGGCGAGCACAACAAACTCATCGCCTGCGTCGGGCACACCAGTAAGGCCAAGAATTTCGACAGGAATAGAAGGGCCCGCCGACTTAATGTTCACACCGTTCTCATCTACTAAAGCGCGGACGCGTCCGTATTCTTTACCGACCAGTACGATATCGCCTGTACGAAGTGTGCCGTTCTGCACAAGTACCGACGCAACCGCGCCGCGGCCTTTATCGAGACGCGATTCAACCACAACGCCCTGCCCAGGCACGTCGGTATAGGCAGTGAGCTCCATCAATTCGGCCTGCAGCAAAATAGCTTCGAGAAGCTTGTCAACGCCGTCACCGGTATGAGCAGACACAGGGATAAACTGTGTGTCGCCGCCCCAATCGTCAGGAATTACTTCCATCGCCGCAAGCTCGTTCTTCACGCGGTCGGGGTCTGCGCCCTCTTTGTCCATCTTATTAATCGCTACCACTAAAGGCACGCCAGCGGCCTTCGCATGCTGCACGGCCTCGGCGGTTTGCGGCTTCACACCGTCGTCGCCGGCTACGACCAACACGATGACATCGGTTGCTTTCGCACCACGTGAACGCATCGCGCTAAACGCCGCGTGTCCCGGGGTGTCGAGGAAGCTGACCATGCCGTGGTCTGTGTCTACATGGTAGGCACCGATATGCTGCGTAATGCCGCCCGCTTCGTGCGACGCGACTGTCGACTTACGAATATAGTCGAGCAGCGAGGTTTTACCGTGGTCAACATGGCCCATCACTGTGACAACTGGCGCGCGCGTAATTTTTTCTTCGCCAATTTCGGCGGCCAATGACTCGGCGAGCTGCTCTTCGAGTGCATCTTCGGAAACGAAGTTCGGACGATGGCCCATTTCTTCGACCAGCAGCGTGGCTGTGTCGGCGTCGACAACGTGATTAATATTGGCCATCACGCCCATCTTGAATAGTGCTTTAACAACCGCTGCCGCTTTGACAGTCATCTGTTGAGCAAGGTCGGTTACCTTATTGGCTTCGCCAATTTTGATATCGCGAACGACCGCCTCAGTTGGCATCTCAAATGCCTGAGTAGAACCCGACAACCGATTGCGGCCGCGACGGCCACCACGGCGGCGACCTTCGCTGTCTCCGCCTTCGAGAACAAACGCGTCGTTTACATGCAACGTGCGGTTCTGACGTTTAGCTGGCTTGCCCTTAGTCGTACGAGCCTGCGTCCGCTTCTTCTCGGCCTCGTCGTCGATCTCTTTCTTGGTAGCAGGCTTGCGCTTAGCGCCAGGCTTATCGGCACGGGCAGAGGCTGCTTCTTCGGAAGGAACGTCGGGGACGATTAGTGCCGCTGCGGGGGCTGACGGCGCAGCAGGTGCCGGTTCGTCGGCAGTCGCTTTCGCTGCCTCTGCAGCTGCGGCGATCGCCGCTTCGGCGGCAACAACGGGATCTGGCGCAACAATCGCGGGCTCGACTGCAACCGGCTCTTCGGGGACGACCTCTTCTTCGACTTCGGTGCGCTTAACGTACGTACGCTTTTTACGCACCTCCACGTTAACGGTCTTACCACGACCCGAGCTCGACGCGCTCTTCAGCGTGCCTAGCGTTTTGCGCTTTAGCGTAATCTTGCTTGGAGCAGCTGCGCCCTCACCTTCCCCATGACTTCCACGCAACGACTGCAACAGCGTGTTCTTATCGTCATTAGAAATAATCTCGTCGGCCTTCTTGTGCGGTAAGCCTGCGTCCTTTACTTGCGACAGCAGCTTATCGACATCGACTCCGACGACTTTGGCGAGTTCGCTTATGGTTACATCTGCCATTCAATCTACTCCAGTTTTCTTGCGCGCTATGCGCGCTCTGTGCCGGTTTCTCTTAACTTCACCGGCCGGCTGCCTCGCAGCCCTCACTAAATGTCTAATTCATCGGTTCGGCCTCGAACCACAGAGCCGCGCGACTTTCGTCCGCAGCCCAGCTACCAACTATTCGAACCATGGCGCACGTGCGGTCATAATCAATTGCCCCGCTCTTTCCTCTGTCATGCCTTCGATTTCCATCAGCTCATCGGTAGCCTGCTCCGCGAGGTCTTCCATGCACAGAATGCTGCGCTTCGCGAGTTCTAGCGCGAGCTCTTTATCCATGCCTTCCATATTCATTAAATCGTCTGCCACATTCATCGACGACAGATCTTCCTCGGATGCAATCGCCTGAGTTAACAACGCGTCTTTCGCGCGGTTGCGTAGCTCTTCGGCAATCTCCTCGTCGAATCCGTCGATAGACAGAATTTCTTCCATCGGTACATACGCGATCTCTTCGAGAGAGGTAAAGCCTTCGCTAACGAGCACCTCGGCAGTTTCGTCATCGACATCGAGCTTGGCCATAAACATTTCGATGAGGCCAACCGATTCTTTTTCTTGTTTCTCGGCGGCTTCTTCTTCGCTCATAACGTTAATAGTCCAGCCGGTTAATTCGGCCGACAAACGCACGTTCTGACCATTGCGCCCAATCGCCTGCGCGAGATTATCTTCTTCAACCGCAACGTCCATTGTGTTGCTGTCTTCATCCATTATGATGGAGGCGACTTCGGCGGGTGACATCGCGTTAATTACGAGCTGCGCCGGATTGTCATCCCACAAAATGATGTCGATACGTTCGTTCGACAGCTCGCCAGAAACAACCTGCACGCGCGAACCGCGCATACCCACACAGGCGCCCACGGGGTCGATACGGCCGTCGTTAGTCGACACAACGATTTTCGCGCGTGAGCCGGGATCGCGCGCCGCGGCGCGGATTGAAATAATTTGCTCGTTGATCTCTGGCACTTCTATTTTGAAGAGCTCGATCAGCATCTGCGGCGAGGTGCGGCTCAAAAACAGCTGAGGTCCGCGCTGCTCGGGGCGCACGTCGATGAGCAATGCGCGGATGCGGTCGCTCATACGGAAATTTTCGCGCGGGATCATCTGATCGCGCATGAGAATGGCTTCGGCGTTGCCGCCTAGGTCTACAATAATGCTCTCGCGAGTGACTTTCTTTACTGTACCGGTAACCAGCTCGCCGATTTTGTCTTTGTATTCGTTCAGAACGATTTCGCGTTCGGCGTCTCGTACTTTTTGAACAATCACTTGCTTCGCAGTCTGCGCAGCGATGCGGCCGAAAGGCACATTGTCGATCTTCTCTTCGATCTTGCTGCCTACCTCAAGCGCCGCGTCTCGCTCCTGTACCTGCTCGAGCATGTACTGAGTAAATTCGTTGACGTATTCGTCGTCGGCGACCACCGTCCAGATGCGGAAGGTCTCGTATTCGCCCGTTTTGCGGTCTACCGCAACTCGGCAATCGATCTCTTCTTCTTCGTTGAGCTTTCTAGTTGCCATTGCAAGCGCTGATTCGATTGCCTCGAAAATCACCTCGCGCGAGACGCCCTTCTCGTTAGAGACCGCGTCAACAACCATCAATATTTCTTTACTCATCATAACAGTGTCACCTTACTCGAAACTTGCGCCGGCCAGACCGGGGCACAGAGTAACCATAGCTAAAAGTCGATATTGGCCTTGTCGATATCTGCGAGCGTAATCTCGATCAGCTCGCCGTCGTCGGCATCGATGGCATCGATCGCCAGACCAATCCTGTCGTCTACTACCTTTTTAATCACGCCCTTAAACCGGCGGCGTCCCTGCAGCGCGCTGCGCAGGCGTACGTTAACCTTCTCGCCTACATACAACGCAAATTGCTCCGCGGTAAACAGCGGCCTATCCATCCCTGGCGACGACACCTCGAGGGTATATTCGCCGGTGATCGGATCTTCGACATCTAGCAAGGCGCTAACCTGACGGCTCACTTTCTCGCAATCTTCGATCCCTATGCCTTCTTCGTGCTCGATATACACGCGCAGCAGTGAATATTTGCCCTGCTGCTGTAGCTCGATCCCCCACAGAATAAGCCCCAACGCCTCTACTGTCGGCGCTATCAATTCGGCTATCTGTACGGCTGCGTTCTTCACTCGTTATTCCCTAAAATCTCTGTTCTTCTTGTCACGAAACATTCTCGCTAACAAGATAACTCGCCAACAAGACAACTCGCTAACAAGACCAAGAGTCGCGAGCACAAACAACACATACAAAAAATGGGCTCAAGGCCCACTTCAAATACCTTGGCGCCGACCCATGCGAGGCGACGCAAAGTGAATGTCAATGACGCCTTGAAGCGCCTCAATCGCACGAAATCAGCTTCTCTAACGCGACCGTCTTACCCAGCCAAATTTGGCAGGGTGCGCATTATAACCGGAATTGGCTGAAAACCGCAATGCTGCTGGGGTGTTTCCAATCTGACATCCAGCCGATTCCCTTAGCCGACTAAATGCCAGATTAGCGCTTAATGCATCCTAACCTACCGGTAGATCGCCGCACGCGCAGCCGCGTGGGTTTGCAGCGAGTAGAGGATGTCATCGTTCTGAATCATGCCGATGAAGACAAGATTCTCAACCGGATCAATCCAGAACCAAGAGCCGGCAATACCCCACCACCAGTGCGTGCCCTGCGAAGCGCCTTGATAAGCCTCAGAATTTTCGACAATCGCAAAATCCAGGCCAAAGACGTTACCCGGATAGAGCCCGCCGATATTTTCCACAGCTGCCGGCAGTTGGTTGGTGCGCATCAGCTCGATCGCCTCGGGCGACAGCAGTTGTTCGCCGTTGTGCATGCCCTTGTTCAGGTGCATTTGAACAAACTGTAGATAGTCGGCTGCGGTCGAGGTTAAGCCTCCACCGCCAGATTCGAACACCGGCGCGCTCTTAAAGTCGTAACCCCCAGCAATACCGCCGCGGTTGTCGGTGCGGCGCAGCGTGCCGTCGCTGTTAGGTGCGTATTGGCGCGAGAGGCGATGCGCATTTTCGGGCTTCACAAAAAAGCCTGTATCCACCATGCCGAGCGGATCGAATAGGCGCTGCTGTAGAAACTCGCCGAAGCTCATTCCCGACAGGCGTTCGACCATATAGCCCTGAACGTCGACAGAAATACTGTAAACCCACTGCGTGCCGGGCTGATAGCCGAGGGGAATGTCTTTTAGTGCAGGCATCGAATCAGCAAGCGACGTACCGGTGAGATCCATCACTCCAGCCTTAGCATAGGCTTCGGCAACCGGCCCCTGCGAGAGAGGCGGGGTATACAGCAGCCCGCCGGTATGGCTCATTAACTCTCGTACTGTCATCGCATGCTCTGCGGGCTCGGTTTCCCAGCTGCCATCGTCGTTCTGCGATGCGAACACCTGCATACCAGCAAGCTCGGGCAGATGCATTTCAACGGGATCGTCGAGCTTAAATTTACCCTCGTCCCAGAGCATCATCAGCGCCGTGCCAGTCACCGGCTTGGTCATCGAGAATATGCGGAAGATCGTGTCTGTCTGCATAGGCACCTGATCTTCGACGTTTTGGTAGCCCATGGCCTCGGTCATAAGGACTTCACCATTCTGCGCGACCGTTACTACGGCGCCGGAGAGCTTTCCCGCCTCGATGCGAGACTTTAGGTCTGTGGTGACGGCCTCTAATTGCTCCGGGCCAACGTCGGCGTTGGCTACACTGCCAAAAATTGCCAAGCAGGTGAGAATTGTCGTTGCGGCTGCGTTACGCAGGTTGCTCAGGTTGCGCAGAAAGTGTCCTTTCATGTATTCCTCCAAGAATCTATTTTTGGGCGTCGCACTGGTCAGCGAGGGTTCGGTCATTAGAGCATCTAAATTGCGCTGAAAAAAGTCTGATAGAGCCTGTCAACGCCGCAATAAGGAGCAGTTACCTCACGCCGCTACGGGGTCTTTACGCGATCAGAACTTTTTCGAGCGCCTCGACGTAGAAATAGGTGTGGCAAATAGCTTAGTCTTAGACAACTTGCAGCCAAGTCAAAGCGGCGCGTGCCCTCTGAGCAACCAAAACTAAATACGTTGGATTATTGTTCAAAAATTAACGGAGTCTTCATGAAAATCGGTGCACCTAAAGAAACAATGAACTCAGAAGCGCGCGTTGCGCTAACGCCCGAAAGTGCGCAAAGGCTCCAAAAACTCGGCTACGAATGCGTTGTCGAAGCCGGCGCAGGCTTGGCTGCCTCACTCCCGGACGCAGCTTACGAGGCGGCTGGGGTTACGGTAGTCGGCTCTGCGGCGGAACTGTGGAGCCAGGCCGACATTATTGTCAAAGTACGAGAACCCTCAGCCGACGAGCTAGACGCCTTTCCTTCGAACAAAATACTGGTGAGCTTCATTAATCCCGCCTCCAATGAGCCCTTGCTTGAGCAAATGAGGGTCAAGAACACGAGCGTTCTAGCCATGGATATGGTGCCCAGAATTAGCCGTGCGCAAAAGATGGATGCGCTATCGTCGATGGCGAACATCGCAGGCTACAGGGCTGTTATCGAAGCCAGCAATAACTTTGGCCGATTCTTTACAGGACAGATGACCGCTGCCGGCAAAGTGCCGCCAGCGAGAGTATTAGTGCTGGGTGCTGGCGTAGCCGGACTCGCAGCTATTGGAACGTCGGTCTCACTCGGCGCTATTACGCTGGCGTTTGATGTGCGCCCCGAAGTCTCGGAGCAGATCGAATCGATGGGCGCAGAATTTGTTTTCTTGGAATTCGATGAAGAGCAACTCGACGGCGCGGCTACCAACGGCTACGCGCCGCCCTCTAGCCAAGCTTTTATCGACAAGCAGCGCGAGAAATTTCGTGAGCTGGCGCCCTCTGTAGATATCGTTATCACCTCGGCGCTCATCCCTAATCGACCCGCGCCAGAGCTGTGGACTGACGACATGGTTGCGAGCATGAAGCAGGGCTCTGTCATCGTTGACCTTGCTGCCGAGCGTGGCGGCAACTGCGCGCTAACAAAACCTGGCGAGAAATATGTAACCGACAATGGCGTTACTATTGTTGGCTACACCGACTTCCCAAGTCGCATGGCCGCGCAGTCCTCGACTCTTTACGCCAACAACATTCGCCACATGATCGACGATCTTACGCCCAACAAAGACGGCGTCGCAGTAATAGACATGGAAGACGATGTTATTCGCGGCGCCTTGGTTACTCATCAAGGCGAGATCACTTGGCCACCACCGCCGCCAAAAATTCAGGCGATTGCAGCGTCGGCGCCCAAGGCTAAGGAAGTCGTAGAAACCGGCGACGAGAAAGCTGACCGCGAGCGCCGAGAACTGCAGCGATCGCTTAACAGCACGGCGCTAATGCTCGGAGTGGGAGGATTCTTATGCCTCGCGTTAGGCTATGTCGCGCCGCCCAGCTTTATGCAGCACTTTATTGTTTTCGTGCTTTCTATTTTTATTGGTTTTCATGTTATCTGGGGCGTCTCTCATTCTCTCCATACGCCGTTAATGGCTATCACTAATGCTATTTCTTCGATCATCATCGTCGGGGCTTTGCTGCAGGTTGTCTCTGGCAGCTGGCTTGTGATGACTCTCGCCTCGATCGCTATTTTGATCGCTTCGGTCAACATCTTCGGCGGATTTTTGGTGACCCGCCGAATGCTTGCCATGTTCCAACGGAGTTAGGTTATGCACAGTTATGAAGGTCTTATTTCAGCCGCCTATGTTGTAGCGGCTATTCTCTTTATTCTTGCGCTAGGTGGATTGTCTGGCCAAGAAAAAGCTAAGCGCGCCATTTGGTATGGCATTATCGGGATGGTTTTGGCCGTCGTCGCCACTGTAGGCGCAGCTGGGGGGCAGTGGGTGCTGATGGGCATTATGATCGCTCTTGGCGGCGTTGGTGGCTGGAGTATTGCCAACCGCGTGCAGATGACGCAGATGCCGGAGTTAATGGCCGGCTTTCACAGCTTAGTGGGTCTTGCCGCTGTTTTTATCGGCATCAACGCTCACCTCGAATTAACTGTCGCCAAAGCGGCGATCGATTCGGCGACAGTCAGTGAGTTGGCTGGGTTTGCCGCGACGATTGCGGCTAAGTCAACTGTCGAAATAAGCATCCTCAAAGTGGAAATGGTGTTGAGTCTTTTTATTGGTGCAATCACCTTCACAGGCTCGCTTATCGCCTACGGCAAACTCGCAGAGCGGCTCAGCTCAGCTCCCCTTACCTTGCCTGGTCGGCATATCTTAAATCTCGCGGCTATTCTGCTGTGCGTATGGCTTGGGTATTTGTACCTCGTGGGTGGCGGACTGTGGACGCTAATCCTGATCACGCTAATCGCCGGCGCGTTAGGCTGCCACCTCATTCTAGGAATCGGTGGCGCAGACATGCCTGTGGTTGTCTCGATGTTAAATTCTTATTCGGGCTGGGCCGCCGCCGCAATCGGCTTCACACTCAGCAATGACCTTCTTATCGTGACTGGTGCCTTGGTTGGCTCCTCCGGTGCCATTCTTTCTTACATTATGTGCAAAGGAATGAACCGCTCTTTCGTCTCGGTTATTTTGGGCGGATGGGGCGGTGAATCAGAATCGTCTGCCAGCATCTCGGGCGAGATGCGCGAAGCCGACGTCGATAGCGTGGCACAGGAATTGGACGACGCAGACAGCGTTGTCATCGTGCCTGGCTATGGCATGGCCGTGGCGAAGGCGCAGGGTGCTGTTTCAGAGCTAAGCAAGAAACTGCGCGCAAAAGGCAAAACCGTCCGTTTTGCTATTCATCCCGTTGCGGGTAGACTCCCGGGGCACATGAATGTTCTTTTGGCCGAAGCCAAAGTGCCCTACGATTTTGTCTTGGAGATGGAAGAAATCAATCATGATTTCCCTCAAACCGATGTCGTCATCGTGATCGGCGCGAATGACATTGTTAACCCCTCTGCGCAGGATGATCCGGGCAGCCCAATCGCCGGTATGCCGGTGCTAGAGGTATGGAAGGCCCGAACCGTGTTTGTGTGTAAGCGCGGCAGGGGCACCGGTTACTCCGGAATAGAAAACCCCTTGTTCTTTAAAGAAAATACGCAAATGTTCTACGGCGATGCCAAAGCGTCAATCGACAGTCTTTTGCAGAAAATTAGTTAATGGCTTTCAGCACTTCTCTCGTTAAATCCCAACGATCGAAGCCCTGTCTGCCATAGTCTAGCCCCCTTCTTACGATAACGAGATCATGGCTCGGCACCACGATGGTGAACTGCCCGCGATTGCCTACGGTGGAGTACGCGTCTTTGGGCACGTCATCTCGATCATCTGGCACAAGCCACCACTGGCCGCCATAAATGCTACCGATCTCTTCTGTCGACGGCGCGGGGGTTCGAACAAAATCGATCCATTCTTTTGACAGTAGGCGCTCTCCGTTCCATACGCCCTCGTTGAGATAGAGCAAGCCGAAGCGAGCCAAGTCTCTCGCGTTCGTGTAAACCTGACTGCTGAGAATGAAATCGCCGAACCTGTCGGTGCTCACCAGCGTGTTACGCATACCGATACGATCGAGCAACGCCTTGCGCGGGAATTCGGCATAGTCTTTCTCGCCGCCCAACTCGCGTTTCATTGCATAAACCGCGAGCAGCGTATCGTAATTTTCGTAATCGAACCGCGCGCCGGGCTCGCGTATCAGCGCCCTACTGCGTGCACCCGTAACAGAGCTCGCGCCCGCCCAATAGGAGAGGCCTGAGCCCGTTGCGTATTCGAGGCGGTTATTGTCGATACTCTGGAGACCGCTAGACATATTTAACACATGCCGTAGGGTGATCTCGTTTCTCGGATCAGCTTCTGGCGAGGCGGCCGCGGGCAACCAGTCGAAGCCAAGCGGCGCATCGAGCGTCATCCTACCTTCGTCGACGAGCATACCGATAAGCGTTGCGCCAATACTCTTCGCCGTCGACCAAGTTCGCGTGCGCGTCGTCATATCGAAACCAGCTGCATAGCGCTCGTGAACGATTTCACCTTTGTGCACGATTAATAGACTGATCGTTTTTTGCTCGGGTGTCTCTCGGTCGAACGCCCAGTCGGATGCGGCAAGCAGCGCCGCCTGATCGATAGACGCAGGGAGCGGCTTTTCTTCAACGAGATCGCCGTCCGGCCAAGGGATTCGCGCAGGATTGGCGGGCGGGTAGGGCAAGGTCAATTCGGGCAGCTTGTCGATATCTGCAAGGGTTTGGTCTGGCGGCAAAATAATGCAGCCATTGCCTTCGCGAAACACCGCACGCATTGTTGGCGCGGCGCCCGGCGCACCAATTTCGACAGCCTTTAAGTCCCAGTCGACGCTATAGTCCCCGCCCTCTGCAGTGCCAATAGGATTCGGCAGAAACGCCAACTCATCTTTAAACACCTGCTCAAGCGTGCGCTCGGACGTGAACAGCCCATTGCACATAAAGACAGCCTGCTGACCGCGGCTAATCATCTCGCGCTGAGGCTGCCAGTAGTCGTAGGTGTCTTGCTGCTGCGCGTGCGCAGATGTGGCTAGCGCGACGAGCAGTCCGAGACCGGCACTAAACTTTTTTGCAATTAACTTGGGCATAATTTGCTCCTATTAGGAATCGACACTCAGTATCGCCGGTAACTTGTTATTCGTAAATCGAGACTTACCGCATAATTACAGTAGGTGCGTTCACCTCTCAACAGCCTACAAAGAGCCGCCCCCAACGACTGCAATCAGATAGGGTCCCCCGGCGGCATTGTCAGTGCTTCGGCTGGCGCATTCCGCGTCGGGTCTGCCTGCCAACGTCGAATGTCTGCCACAGCAGTCGCTTGATGCGAACTGGGGCTGCGTATGCTCTCAAGGCTGCTAGCAAGTCGTGCCAGCGCTTGCGTAAGCACCGCCCTCACCTCTCCCGAGTTTTCATCGCTCGTGGCCTGAGTCATCATCTCGTTGATTGTGACGCGCTGCGCTACATGCAGCACCTGCGTGAGATAGTCACTCCCCTGCGTCTGCGCGCCCCAAGTCACCTCGAGCAGACGATCGACTACCTCCTCGAGGTTCGGGTAGTCACCTAGGCTGCCGTAGGCGACGAGTCGCGCCATGCGAGCGGGATGCAGCAAAATTTCGAGCGTGAGACTCGCCGCAGCTTCCGCCGCCCCTAGAGGATCAAAAAGCAGTTGAGTGCGGCCGGGAAAAGCCTCACCGGCAGCGTAGCGATGGGCAGAAGGCGGCAGCATCTTAAGAATTTCGGGATCGATTGCGAGGAACTCAGGCGTGAGCGTAGACAGGACGGTCTCGAGCGCGTCGCGCTGCTCTTCAGCCTCCACAATAGTAAGCGGTAACTGACCGTCGCCGCGAACGGCGTAGCGATAGTCCGCTCCGCCGATGCTCTGTGCAGCAGAGTTCAACTGAAAGCGATGATGCATATATAGCGGCAATAGCGCCCACTCGAGTTCCGAAATCGGTGTGCCGCGATCAATAACGTTCTGACTGAAATTCGCCAAACCAATACGGCGAACTTCGATCTCGTGCTTGAGATGCTCCACAAGGTTGTCGCCGTTGTCCCAGACTCCTGCGAATTGATGCCCGGCACCGCGGAAATTATTGTTATTGTGGTCCATGAATATCAAACCGGTATCGAGGCTTTCTTGCACGATCGCCGCGAGCTCCTCGGCTGCATCGGCATCAGGGGCGAACTGCGAGTAGGCATAGCGCACGGCGAGCTTGTCGTATTCGCCGATACGCTGCACATAGGCATTCGACAGGTCGATGCGGCCATCGTCGGTGATCTCGATTAGCGGCGCGGGATAGTCCATCACGCTCTCGCGGCCATAGGCGCTGGCAATATAGTTGTGTGGAAATCCCAGCGTGTGCCCAACCTCATGCGCCGACAGCTGCCGCACACGGTCCAGCGCCATATTCACCGAAGCCGAGGTATCCGCGACCACCTCTGCCATGTAATCGAAAGCGGGCACCAACGCCTGACCCATCAAATAATCTTGGCGCAGACGCAGGCTGCCGAGGTTAACATTGCCCTTGATGATCTCGCCCGTACGCGGATCCTGTACCGAGCCACCGTAGGAATAGCCCCGCGTGCGACGATGTGTCCAGTGAATCATGTTGTAGCGTACGTCTTGAGCATCCGCACCTGCGGGCAGTTCGCGCACCTGAAACGCATCGATGAATCCGGCCGCGTCAAAGGCCTGATTCCACCACGAGGCGCCTTCGATCAGCGCCGTTTTTATCGGCTCCGGTGTGCCTGAATCAACGTAATAAACGATGGGCTCAACCGCTCTCGAACGCGCCGCAGTGGGATCGGCTTTTTCTAGACGATGGCGAGCAACGAGACGGACATTCTTGTCGGTATCGATGTCTGTGCCGTAGTCTTGGATAGTGGGACCGAACGTGCCAATGCGCGGATCAGCTAGCCTAGGCTCGAAATTGTCGTCTGGCAGTTTTACGATCGAATGATGTTGGCGAAGGGTTATCGAATTTCCGCTAGCGGCAACCGAATTAACCAAGTTGCCAGGATTGCTGCTCGTGAATGTCAGCATCGCTTCGACTTCGACGTTCTCTGGATAGCCCGCGGTATTGTCCAAAAATAGTGCGCTACGTGAGGTATCCAGCGAGAACGCGCCCTGATTGCTTCTCGCAATCTGCCCAACGACATCGCGCGCATCGCGCAGGAAAAAATTGGTGGCATCAACCAGCACACTGTCGCCTTCGGCCGCGACGATATCGAAGCCCCAGATAACCGAAGGCGCAAACGCATCGTTGACTGCCTGCACCTCTAAAGGATTGTCACTCGTTGCCCTGTACCGGTAGTTGGGCTCAACTAATAACACCCTCGGACCCACACGCTGAGCGGCGAGCACATAAGTGCCGCGAAGCTGACCGCGATCGATTCCAATCGGGTTTGAACCTAAGCCGGAGCCCATCGATATTTGATAGAGAAATTCGGTGTCGAGCTTGTCTATCTCCCAGTATAAATTGCCCGAGGCATCATCCCAATATAAGTTGAAATAGCCCTCTATTGCTGTGTTGCCTGCAACGGTCTCGCCGATTGTGGGCATTTCTTGTGCAGTGGCAGCATGAATGCCCGGTACGAGTGCGCAAAACAATACGGCACCAATGTAGCATTTGCGCAAAAGTGTTGATGATCTAAGCAGTTTTCTGAATAAATGCATGGCGGCTCTACTCACGATTCCTAGTTTCTGAAGTTGTCGGGGCGGTAACTATTTCTAACCTACAAGACTATGCAGGAACAGCGCCAGTGTTGGCAAAAAATTACTGTTCATTAATCTTCAATGGCAGCTCCTTAGGCGGAGAACGCCCCAAAGCCTTTTCTAAACCCGTTTGCTGCTAACGAAGCACTTTAACCTCAGCGATACAGAGATGAGTCCGTATAGGGCTTCTGGAAAAATTCTCTTCGCGCGAGGTGGTAGCAGGGCTCGCGACCGCCGTTGCTTACCTCTAGATTTTGCGTACATTGACCGATAATGTGCTGAGTCCAGAAAAATCACGCAATGTTAAAAAGAAGCACTGAAAGTACTGCTGACATAAGAACCCAGCGCTTTTTCATAAGAACTCCTAACAGCGAGGGTGCCCTCTGTTGTAGGTTCAATTCCTAGCAATCTCAGCCAGGCTAGTACCGGCTGAGAATGGCTGTGCATGTTACTCACGGGAAATGACTGCATAGAGAATGCGGGAGTCGACCATGTCCGCCCAGCGCGCGGCGACTCCGGTGCATTCCAGGCATCAGGACCCGATAAAGTGCCCTCCCAGACAGATGGATAAGCTTCTCCATGGCGCTGCAAAGACATCGCTTCCCACTGCGCGAGGGCAAATTCTGGGTCTATCTTTGCCGTGGCCCAGATAAGCGTCATGTTAATAGAGTACCAAATGCCACCAAGCGTCCCCTCTCCTACCCGGCTATTGCTTAAGTCGGGAGGCCAAATAACCCGCGCTCCCAAGGGACTATGCATACAATGCCCAGTTTTAAATATTTCGACGAGGGATCTTGATTGTTCGCTTGATGCGGCTCCACATAAGATCGCCCAAGGTTGAACCTCCAACCAACATCTATCTCGACCGATCACAGTACCTTCGGGCTGGGATTCAGTAGGCGGGCCATAGCCCCGGTCGAACCAACGACCATTCCAACTGGCGGCGACCAACTCGCGCAATTGATGCGCAGTACTCCGGCAAAGATCTGCCGTGTTGCGCTCTCCTAAGTTCTCCATTAGCGGCGCAAATCGATCAAGCACCCAGCTACCCATTGCCGAGTTCAGGACCGAACTTCCCTTTTCGATCATCGCGTTCTTGTCGATCATCGGGTCTTGAAGAACCATATCGTTCCAATCGCTATTTAAAATACGTACGTGACCATTCTGGCCTCGACCAACATAATCAATAAAAAAATAAGCCTGCTTTTTTAAATTATCTTTAAGCGTCGTACTCGCCGCAGAATAATCAGGGTGATATTGCTGAGGAAGCTCGAACGCGGCCAAGTCACCGGTTACTGCCGCGTATTCACTCGCTAACCACAGCGCCCATAGGTTTTGGTCAGAGGGACGCAGCAATTGGGTAAGAGGCTTCTTATTTCCTGTCAGAGCGTAAGGCAGGTCTCCGTCTGGGCTGCCCCAGGTACAAGTATTGCGAAGAACAGACAACGCAAGGTGAGGTTCGGAATAAACCAGTGGAATCGCGTGTTGAAGAGAGTCTCGTGCAGCGGCATTCCCACCCAGGCCAAATCCATAAACTGAGGACTGATTCAAGGTGTGCCCGCCTAGGATCGCGTCTTTGTTTGCCCCGCCCGAAAGCATGGCGACATGCCATGGAATTTCGCGAGTAACATGAGGGGCGTTGAGAGACGTTGCCTTAGGGACTCTTGACCTCACCTTATTGAGCTGCTGCTCATAGAAACTTTCAGGCGACGAGATTTCTTCATCTGTCGAACGCCCGACACGAAACCATAAAGTTTGGGTATCACCTGGCTTTAAATCGAGTCCAGTTTCAATTTGCAGTGTAGGCCATTGATCATCTTCCAATGCTGACATCTGTCCGCTATTTTCTGGGCTTAAGTCCTCGAGTAGTAATGTCGCAGGCGCTCCTATCGTCTCTGCTGGTTCATTGAAAATTTCTTGTGCGACGATTTTTTGCACCGAGCGATTGATGTCGTAACTGACTCGCAAAGCTGCCTTGTCACGCAGTTCGTCGGACTGGAATGTGTTTAGAAATCTCGGGCGCAGCGGCCATGACTCGATATGAGTCAATTGGCGCGGCTCTGCGTCAAGCGATAAAGTTAATTGAACCTTAACCAAAACCCACGACCGATCGCCTTCCGGACATAAAATAGTCCTCTCTAACTTGAGTCCTTCGTATTCTGAGTGAACAGAGAAATGAGTGGGGCCAAATTGCCGAAGCGGTATAGTGTCTCTCGGACGATCAGAGTATAGAGACCCCCAACGCACTCCTCCCGATTCAAGGATAAGCGAATGACCACAGCCGTAAAGATCATCTTGATAGAACAGCCAGCGGTGACCTTCCCTTTCTTCGAATATTCCAATGTCTCCCCTATTAGAGGCGACGACTTGCAATGCCCGATTTCCAATAACATGGAAATGGCGGCGGCTTTCTGGCCGATCAATCGGATCCCATAGCGAATTAAGATCAGCGTCTTGATCAATAAGATAATCAAACACAGGTAGGCCATCCTGTGTCTTCCATTCTCCAAAGTAGTTTTCCGCTTTAGAGGTCTTGTTTGGCTTAATATCTGCCGAAGTCATGGTGCATGCGGGAATTAGGCCAAACCCAGCACCAAGCCATCCAAATTTTTGTATGAAGCGTCGGCGTTTCATTCGCTTTTACGTCTCACTTACTTAAGGGAAATTTATTAACCCTTCCGTCAAAATTATTGTAACGCCAGACGGATCGATGAGCGACGCAGACTTTATCCCCAGCGAGGTAAAAAAGTTAGAGGCGGGGGCGATAGATATTTGCTTATCTCGCAGCTCGTTAACTGTCCTATTCAAATTTTTGACTTCAAAACCAATGCTATCTATCGCAGAGCCGCTAGTAGCGAATCGTGTCGTGGATGAGTCAGCAAAGCTCAAATTCATTCCCGGTACATTTGTCGTTGTCGAAATACTGCCACGGGATCGAATGGATAACTGGAAGGCAGAGAGATACCAATCGAGAAGAGACTGATATTCAGACGTATAAAAGTGTAAATGGTAGGCACTGACGGCCACTGGAAGCGCTTGATCCTCTTGTAGTTCGACGTAAATTTCATCTGGCATTGTGATGTACGCGTTCTTTTGGCCCTCGGCTCCTATAAATTCTCGCCCGACTTCGAAGCCAGCTGACCGCCATTTATCTAAAAAAGTTTCGATATCTCGCACCTTGAACCCTATGTGATCCATGACTGTACTGCGCGATCCTATCGATTGCTCATCGCCAGTTAACAATAACATCATGTTAGGCAACTGGATGATCGTGCTTTCGCCTTCGTAGGCTACCACCCCGCCAAAGTGATTTGCCCAAAGTGAAGTATGGTATTGCGTGTCCGATACGTTGAGGCGAACGTGCCCAAACGCGAGGCCCTCGCTGTTGTGTTCTGCGAGTTGTCCAAAGGCGTTGCAGCTTAAAAAAATAACAATGAGAAGACAATTTTTTACCATCGGAATGTGCATCCCATTCTTTCCCTACTCTCTAATTTTTTAGCGCTTTCGTGCTTCATTAATGACCACAGAAACGGGGTCATTGCCTACGTTCGTAAGGCGGTATGCTATTTCTCCTCGCTGCCATTCCCAATCTCCAGAACGCCTGAGTTCCTCCGTTATTCCATCCTCACGCTCAATGTGAATAATTCCTGGGGACACCTGAGTAATGAACCCGGAATTTTGATGGCGAATTGTAGGAGTTGATTCTTCGGGTTCTAATTCCAATCTATACGATCGGAACCATTGATCCTCGAGTTGAGGTGGTACATTAAGACCGGTAGGCAGGTCGTCTTGCTGCACGGATCCTAATGAAGAGTTTACCAACGCTAGAATTCTTAGAAGATAGTCGCCTTGGTTTCTTATACTGTGCGTAAACGGTGAAGAAGCATATTCAGTGATAGAACTGACCTCTCCCTTTAATGGACCAGAAGAAGAGCTTAACCTCGTAAGTAAAATCGCTTGATCGTGTATGTGCTCTAATGATTCGTCACCGGGATTTAACTGCACGTCCAAAAGGTAGAGATCTCCCTCATGATAAACAGTTCGATGTCTGGGCTCGTCTAGAAGATGAACCGTTTCGCTTTCTAAACTCGAAGAATCTTCTGTTTGGCTGCGCCCACAAGAAGAGAGAATTGGCAAGAGGGCAGCGAGAGTAACCAACCAGCGCGCTCTTAGAAATCTGATGTTTGTACCGAGCAAACTACCTCCTTGTCATTGCGACTTCATTTATCTTAAACGCATAGTTACGGTGCATAAGCTCCTCCTATTCAGATCTAGTTAGCATCCGAATAGGAAGTCGCAATTCAAGTCAACGAGGCTCAAATTCTTGACTTTACAAGCTCGACATCGCTGTTTCGCCAGAGCTCATCAAATTGTCGCTTAACAATCGCCGCTTCTTGGGCTCGGCCTTGCGATTCAAGCGATTGATATAAGCCAAATGTCGCCCAGCCGTTACGCTGATTCCACTCTAAATCTTTACGGTAAACCACTTCTGCTTCGTCTGCTCGATCTGCTGCCAACAAGGCCGCACCGAGGTACAGTCGGATTGACTGCGACCAGTCTGGCGGCTCTGTGTAACTGAGATTATCTTGATACTCAACTGCGTGACCATAATGCATGATTGCATTATCAAAATTGCCTTTCGCCTCCTCGATCTCACCGAATAATGCGTGCATTGCAAGACTTAGAACATGGTCTGCCGGAGTTGGACCAACTCCAGATTCATTGACACCATCCGCTGTAATTTGTTCTCGTAAAAGAGCAAGTTCAGCCTCTGCAGGCGCAATATGCCCTTTGGCGGCATGGGCGCTGCCCATTACGTAGGCCCACATGCCCTTTAAGTAGGGCGTATTGGCTAGCTCTTTATTTGTCGCATTATTCGCGTGTATTTCATCCCATCTGCCGAACACTTTATCCGTTATCCAGACATGTGCTGAATTCTTATTGTTGCCGCCCAAAGATCCTATACCTGCCCCCGAATTTTGAATGGCTGCTGCGCTTGCACCCTCATAGTTCCCTTGAAGCATGTTGGCGTAACGAACAAAATCGAGGGCATGAGGTTTGTGGATTTTATGGGAGAGAGGGTAGGTTCCGATCATAGGGAAATTAGTGTCACCCCATATTTCTGCAAACTGGTCATCGACTATTTGAGATCTTTCGTTCGATAAAATCGCTTTTTCATACTCTCCTACACGGAGATAGATATGTCCCGGCATGTGAACCATATGGCCTGAAATGGGCAGAGTCGCTTCAAGCTTCTGTGCCGACGGCATAGCGAGCTCAGGCTGACCAGAACCTTCCATTAAGTGGATATAGAGATGATTAGCGCCGGGGTGATTAGGCTCAATTGCCATAGCAGCCTCTAGCGCAGCTTTGCCTTCCAATGCGCCGGGTTTAGCGGAACCGTCAGATTCCCAGTAATCCCATCGCGTGGTGTTCATATAAGCTTCACCGAAGACTGTCGCAATATCGGCGTCGTTCGGATACTTCTCGTGCAAACTGCGCATCGCAGCTAGAAAAGCAAAGTCTCTTTCCCTGTTATCGGGTATCGCGTCTTTATTGTAGAGCACAAATGTAGCGTTAATTAGATCCTGCTCTAGCTGGCTCCCATTGCTCGCTAGATCAAGCGCCTGACGGATCGCCGCCAAACCTGCTCCTTGCGGATCATCCGGCAAATTTACATACCTACTATTGGGATTAGGGCCTGCGGCGTGTGCTACACCCCAATAAGGCATCGGGTTTGTAGGATCCAGCCGCGAGGCTTCTTGATAAGAGGCGATTGATTCAGGGAAATAGAACCCCCATGCCATTCGCAAGCCTTGATCGAAAAATGTCTGAGCAAGGCCGGAATTCGAGTCTATTGAACGGCTATAAGTTCCTCCACCGGGTACCAGTACGGCAAGGGCATCGTCATCTGACTGCGAAAGTACAGTTGCCGAAGCCCCTAGCAGGGGAAACAGAATTAAATATATAAATGAAGGCAATGCGACTTTCCTATTCATGCTAATTTTCCTTGTTAAAAAATACAATGTCGGCACCTCTTTGTTATATTCGCAGCTTATTCTGGGACGATTGAAGTCGGCACTCACAAGTTTCAATAGCTGGAATCATGAGGTGAGCATAGGGAATTATTTCAAATATTACAACGAGATCGATCATAGATGATTATTAAACTGCCCAGTCATAAAAAAGATCTTTGGGCTCAAATATAAAGTGTGTGGCTCCTTGGAGGCAATGCTTGTGCTCCTCAGTTTTCTAACTTGCCCGATTTATTCCGATAAGCACTGGCGTTGAATAAGTCGAACTGCAGCGACAACCTCACAACCCTAAGGTAGAACTTCATTAATCGGCAGAGCATGACTTCGCTATCACTGTTGTTCTAGTTACCCCTAAGCACTTACAATAGCGATCGAAAGGGCGGACTGCTCATTGAGGACCAGTCGCCAATTAGTAGACCACTACAGGATCGTAAAATATGATTATAGAATACCTTTCATCTCTTTTCGGTTGGTTGATATGGGGCTGGATAGGTTTCATGTGGCTTGCCATGACCATAAGCATGATAGGGTCAGGATTTAAATCAACTGGCGCTACAAGCATGTTTGCACTGTGCGGTATTTTCGGGTTGCTGCTGATCCAAGTTACCGGAGCTGAAGTGCCGTTCCGAACACTCTTCGATTTATAGTGTTCCCAATGGATGAATCCTACTGGCCAGCGCTTGCGTGGATGATCATCTTGTTAGGTGCTAGGGCTTACATCCCCTCCGTCAAAGAGTGGAGTGAAGTGAATCCGGTACTATTTACCGTAGGGCTTTGGATAGGCGGTTCTTCCGCTCTAGCATTAATCTCCTCTCTAGCAAGCTAAGAACTCGGCGGATCAAAAGGCACAAAAAAGCCCACAAACAAGTAGTGGGCTTAGAAGTCTTCTCGGACGTTACGGGAAGTATTTATGGTGGCGGGGGCAGCTCCCGAATTAGACATTTAACTTACTGATTTATATTATTATTAATTACAACTTCTAAATTTATACCGCCAAATATACCGCCATTATTATTAATAAGCACCTCTACAAGATCCCCGTCAGTGATTTAACCTTTCTCGTACTACTGCCGCCGCCCTGTAATAAGGACAAGGCATCGATCGACGCATACCAATATAGTCAGCTGCAATCCGCCACCCGACTCAAGGCTTCATAGACTCCTGTACCCGACACATCAAGGGGGCTTCTTACCACCCCCGGGGGACGTGACATACTCCTTACTATTGTTATAGTTACCCCCAAGACTTGCAAAAGCCACAACTAGAAAGGGCTACCCAATGAAACGGCTTACTCTCCTCGCGCCGTCCTACTGACCATCTCGGCAACTAGCGTTCAAGCGAAGAGTGAATCGCAACAAAGTAACACTATCCGGAGAACGAAAATGAATAGGGAAAAAACTACCTCAGCGGGCCTGCGCCAGCTATTCAGCGCCACTGCCATAACCGCATTGCTTGGCACGGTACTCTCACCTCTGAGTGTCGCGCAAGAGTTCGTATGGGCAGCCGCTTTCCCCGTCGGCAGTACAATTCCTGACATAGGCTCGTTAGACCAGAATGGGTCAAGCCGCAGCTTCGAAAATCTAAAGGGAGAGAAGGGCTTAGTTTTCTTATTGAGCCGCTCGTTTAGTTGGTGACCCTACTGTAAAGCTCAGCTCGTGCAGCTGACAGACTACAGTGAACAACTAGAAACACTCGGCTTGGGCGTCGCGACACTCACCTACGATGAGGTTGCCCTGCTAAAAACCGTCGAGGAAGACCAAGGCATCGGCTTTCCCCTATTGCACGACGAGGCTGTACGCGTTGTCGACGCCTTCGGGATTAGAAATCTCGATTACGAACCCGGACACCGCGCCTACGGTATCCCTTACCCGGGAATACTCGTGATCGATTCGGAGGGCGTTATTCGCGCGAAGTTCGCCGAAGAAGACTATCGCGATAGGCCCGCGTTTGACGCAGTAATTGAGGCGGCGCAGGCGCTTTAGGACGAGCTGAAAGAAGTAACCAAGCTGCACACCGGCGCAAATTTTCCTGCCGATACACCTACCTTCCTAAAATGCCCAAAACACGAAGGCCGGCATGATCAAGGTGGCGGAGGGGGGGGGCTGACGCCCAAGCTATAGTTGCCGCTCAGACTTGCTAGAGCTAAATTTTAAAGGAGAAGAAGAATGAAAAGACTACTACTCATTGCGCTGATCTTCACT
>Ga0209374_1000130_pt1 | contig 85100 bp, 86 predicted proteins | sample SaaInlLV_DNA_10m_FD_184683 | JGI IMG/M metagenome (GOLD analysis project Ga0209374, IMG submission 184683) | Marine microbial communities from expanding oxygen minimum zones in the Saanich Inlet - SI075_LV_DNA_10m (SPAdes) (version 2) | ecosystem: Environmental > Aquatic > Marine > Unclassified ... | reverse complement strand
GAGTCGATTGAATAGCAGAATGGAGGGAAACAGCAAGATTAAATTTAACACCATCATCTGCCATTTTACGAATCAATTTTGGGATTCCCGAAGTGGAAAGTGTGATTCTTTTGGAAGCCATTCCCAGGCCTTCTGGAGAGGTGATTTTCTCTATTGCGCCCAATACATTATTATAGTTCATCAAGGGCTCACCCATTCCCATGAATACAATATTCGAAAGAGGGATGTCAAAATAGGTCTTACTTTGCTGATCAATGGCAACGACCTGATCGAAGATTTCATCGACATTCAGGTTTCGCATACGATCCAACTGAGCAGTAGCACAAAATTTACAATCCAAACTGCATCCTACTTGCGATGAAACACAAGCAGTAGTTCGGTCTTTTGCGGGAATTAGTACTGATTCGACAATGCGATTATCGTGTAATTTGATTGCATTTTTAAATGTCCCATCCTTACTGCGCTGTTGTTGATCGACCGCAATATGATTGATCGTAAAATGAGTGTCCAGCAACAGTCTTGTGTCTTTTGAAAGATTGGTCATCTTGTCAAAATCATGAACTCCTTTACTCCACAACCATTGATATACTTGTGCAGCTCTATAGGCTTGTTGCCCCTGTGCAATAAAAAAGTCCTGAAGGGCTTCTTTAGAAAGTGCTCGAATATCTTTTTTAGCCAACTCCATAGAAACCGTCTGTATTTAATGAATTTAAAGGATCAACATCGCGTCTCCATAAGAATAGAAATTATATTCTTCCTTGATGGCAACTTGATAAGCTTCTTTGATGAAATCTGGATCTGCAAAAGCAGAAGCCATCATCAATAAAGTTGATTTGGGCGTATGAAAATTGGTGATCATACAGTCAGCAATCGAAAACTCAAATGGAGGGAAAATAAATTTATGGGTCCATCCTTCGTAGGGGTTTAAGGTACCAATAGAAGAAACCGAACTTTCTAATCCGCGCATAACGGTAGTCCCAACAGCACAGATTTTATTTTTTTTAGCCTTTGCAGCATTTACTATTTGCACTGCCTTTTCTTCAATAATGAGTTCTTCCGAATCCATTTTGTGTTTCGATAAATCTTCAACTTCGACCGGATTGAATGTTCCTAAACCAACATGCAATGTCAATTCGGCTAGATCAATTCCTTTAATCTCTAGACGTTTCAATAAATGTTTAGAAAAATGCATTCCAGCAGTGGGAGCAGCTACAGCTCCTTCATTTTTAGCATAAATGGTCTGATAGCGTTCTTTATCGTAAGCTTCTGGCTCTCTTTTGATGTATTTTGGAAGTGGTGTTTCACCCAGTTGTTTGAGTTTCTTACGAAACTCAGTATAAGAACCATCGAAAAGAAAACGCAGGGTTCTCCCTCTCGAGGTTGTATTATCAATTACTTCAGCGACTAGACTATCGTCTTCCCCAAAGTAAAGCTTGTTACCAATTCTTATCTTACGTGCTGGATCAACTAAAACATCCCACAAACGTTGTTCTTCGTTCAATTCTCTCAACAAAAAGACTTCGATACGTGCGCCCGTTTTTTCTTTATTACCAAAAAGACGCGCAGGAAAAACCTTGGTGTTATTCAGAACCATTACGTCCCCTTCTTCGAAGTAATCGATAACGTCCTTGAATTGCTTGTGTTCTATTGTTCTGGTTGCTCTATTGAGAACCATTAATCGAGCTTCGTCGCGATTTTCTGCAGGATGCTCGGCTAGTCTTTCTTCTGGTAATGTAAAACCGAAATCGGATAATTTCATAAATAAGCTGTGTTTAGTTACTTCAATACCGCTACATAGGAATGATATTAAAAGCGCAAATATACTACCTCAGCATAGGGGTTGTCAAGTAAACGGAGTTATTTCGTTGACTTATTTTTCAACAAGCTCAAAACCAATAGCTTCCAAGTCATTCCAAAAGTCAGGATACGACTTAGTAACGACATTTGATTCTGCAATTTGATGGCTGATTTTCAAAGCCAAGGGAGCAAAAGCCATTGCCATACGATGATCGCTATAAGTGGCGATGGTTTGATTGACTTTAAAATCCTGATCAGCACTAAGGTGTAAGCTGTCCTCGGTCACTCGAATTTGAGCACCAAGCTTAGACAATTCATTTTCTAATGCAATGAGTCGATCAGTTTCTTTGATTTTTAGGGTGTGCAAACCAGTCAGATCACAAGCAACTCCTAGTCCGTAACAACTCACTGCAATGGTCTGAGCAATATCAGGTGCCTCGACCAGATCCAATGCAAGGGTTTTTGGTAATTCAAAATCTTTGATTTTTTCTAAGATCATTTGATCATTTTCAAAACGCGTATCAACTCCTAGTTTTTTGTAGACCCCAATCAAAACAGCATCTCCTTGAAGACTGTCTTGTCGGTAACTGCTCAACCGAATTCGACCTGCTTTGCTCAACGCAACACAACTGAAGTGATAGGAAGCCGAACTCCAATCGGATTCAACAACTTGGGTTTGGTCGGCTATTGTTTTTAGTTGGGAGATTTTAATGTTTTTATCTTCAAAATGAGAACGAACTCCAATGCGATCCAACAAAGCCAAGGTCATTTTCAAATAAGGTAAGGAGGTGATTTCTCCTTCTAGTGTCAAATTTAGACCTTCTTCTAAATGCGGCGCAATTAACAATAAGGCAGAAATGTATTGGCTGCTGATGTTTGCTGGTAAGGAAACAGCGCCACCTTTCAAGGCTTTTCCTGTGATCCGAAGTGGTGGATAGCCTTCTTCTTGTTCATAAGCAATTTGGGCACCTAATTTTCTCAAGGCCTCTACCAAAACCCCTATGGGTCTTTCTTGCATGCGCGAAGAACCTGTCAAAACAACTTCACGCCCTGCTTGTGTTGCAAAAAAAGCAGTCAAAAAACGCATTGCTGTTCCAGCGTGGTGAATGTCTATTAGGTTTGAGTCTGTCGTTAGTGCATGATTCATGGCAACAGAATCATCCGAATTCGAGCGGTTTTTTATAGTCAATCCAGGATACAGTGCCTGTAAAAGTAATAATCGGTTGGTCTCGCTTTTTGACCCTGTAATATTGAGGCTTCCCAAACAGTTTTGAGAAGGGTGATTAATGTGTAGCAGCATCCGTATTATTTAAGTTTTGGATTGTTTTGATGTCGGTCGTGATCCCGTTGGGTTTTTAGGTTGAGTTTTTTATCAAAAGCGTCTTGAAGGTTTATTCCTGTTTGGTTTGCTAAACATAAAACCACAAAGACAACATCTGCAAGCTCTTCTCCTAAGTCTTTGTTTTTATCCGATTCCTTTTCACTTTGTTCTCCGTAGCGTCTGGCAATAATTCGAGCCACTTCCCCAACCTCTTCAGTCAACTGAGCCATATTGGTGAGTTCATTGAAGTATCGGACTCCGTGTTCCTTGATCCATTCGTCTACGGCCTTTTGAGCATCTTGAATTTGCATACTGGAATTTTATGTAAAAATACATTAAGTCAAGCTACTAGACAAAAGAGCGGCCGTTCATATCCGAACATTTTACAACAAATTAGTTAAATCTGATAACTGATCAATAATCAGGCATTCTTCGTGATACGCTTCTTTGTGCGAATTGAAATGTATTGCCTGCATCCCTAGTTTCAATGCCCCTTGAATATCCGCTTCTAGACTGTCACCAATCATCATAGCATGTTCAGGAAGAACCTCAGCTGTTTTCATTGCAGATAGAAAAATAGTCGGGTGGGGTTTTTTAACGCCAATTTTCTCAGCAGTCAAAACGGTTTTAAAAAACCGAGCGATACCAGAATTTTCTAGTTTCCGTTGCTGTACATGCTCAAAGCCGTTGGTGATGATGTGCAATGTATACTTAGAATTCAAGTATTCTAGAACTGAAATGGTATCTTTAAAAAGATGAGTATGCGTAGAAAGTTGCTGTATATAAAGTTCAGAAATACGATCAATTCGAGCCGTGGAAGTAGGCACCTTCATGGCTTCAAAGGTTTTTTCTAACCTCAAATAACGAAGCTCGATTTCCGAAATCATATTCTCGCGATACTGCTTCCAATAATAATGGTTGATTGGATTATAAAAGTCCAAAAATACTTCGAGAGAAAAATCAAAGTTCAATTCTTCGAAAATCGATTTAAATGTTGCACCAGAATTTTTTTCAAAATCCCAAAGCGTATGGTCCAAGTCAAAGAAAATATGCTGGACCTTATGTGAATTAATCATAGTTTACAATATAGTTGGTATAGGCTTCTTTCCACAAAGTGTTTTTATTGTGCGGAGAAAAAATCGCATTCGTTACAGAAAACACATGAACTCCCGTTGACGTTGGGATTTGATCTTTAAGGGTTTCTAATTTCTTAAAAGCAGTTTGAGCATCCAAGGTTCGTAAGGCTTCTTCAGTTGCAACAACTGCATATAGTACCAAAGAGGTTTCTATTTCGTTACCTAAATCGTAGAATCGAAAAGGCACCGCTGTACTTGCTCGATAGCCTATTCTATCGTGATATCCCAGGCTGAAATCCTCTGCCTGCTCCATTCCCAAAGCATTCCGGTAGGTGTCGAAAACTGTTGTTACACCGCGATTAAAGCGTAAGAATTTTGTGTTTCTGTGAATGACACTTTCAAAACGTTCCAATTCTGTTTTGAATGTTGTAGCTTTTTGACGCCCTTCTGTAGAGACCAACAAAGAAACTTTATGATAATCTGCAAGGGATTTAATTAAAGATTGAAAGGTATCGTTGAAAATTGAAATCCCTTGATCATAAAAAGTGATTTTAGAAAACAGAAAGAAAAAACGGGGTTTTACCTTAGTCTTTTTAAACAAAGACAAAAAGGCGGTGAAATTATTCCACGGATCTTTCCAAAAGCCTAACAAAACTAGGGTCTGCTCTATCATGCTCCACAATTCAAAATTGCCTAATGAAATTAGGAACTGAGCGGTATTTCTCAGAAATGATTTATGCTTGTATTTATAGGCGGATGTAACCTCAACCAAGGGTATACACTGTACCTTAGATTTTTTGGTTTGCTCAAGTTCAGGGAATTTCTGAAGGAGTAAATCGAATGTTTTTTGAGCCCATAGATCGATAACGGGCCGTTCTAAAAAGTTATTCTGAACTGCAAGACATTGGTCGCTCACAAACCGATCGGACTCATCCTTTATATGGGTTAGGTATTCTTCGTATCTACTGATTAAAAAAAAGGTTGCTGCAAAAACATCAAATGGAAGCATGGAGTCTTTGTTACACTCAAAAAAAGCAGGTAAGCCTTCCCATTGGGAAACTGATATTTCGATATCATGAGCCCCTTGCTCAAACAACAAGGCATTTGAATTCACAAAAAATTCATTCCCTAAAGGGGCGTTAGCATAGCTTATTTTGGGTCCATTCTGAGCAATAAAAACTTCCAATTTTGTTGTGAAATCTACTTGAATTCCAAGGACGCTTTCAAAGAAATGATTGAAAGTATATCGGAGTCTAGGAGTGATTGTGTGGGTATAAACCAACAGCATAGTTATAGTAGTTTTTCGTCTGCAAAGCTAAAATAGCCTTTTTCAGAAATAATTAAATGATCTAGGAGTTTTATATCCATATTATCACCTGCTTTTTTTATTTTCTGCGTCAGTTGAATGTCACTTGTACTTGGTTTTAAAACTCCCGAAGGGGGGTTATGAGCAACAATTATAGCCGTTGCTCCAACTTGAAGGGCGCTCTTAAACAGCAATCGAATATCGACTGTAGTTTCTGAAATCCCTCCCTTACTCAAACATTTTTTTTCTAAAATATGATGTTGACTATTCAATAATAAAACCCAAAACTCCTCTTGATCCAAATAGGACAAGACCGCAAATAGAACGTCATAAGCAATTGCACTACTGGTACAACTCACTTTTTCTTGTGCTGGAATTCCTTGCATTCGTTTCCCTAATTCCAATGCTGCTTTTATTTTTACGGCCTTGGCTGGGCCAATTCCCTTCCATTGCAATAAGCCGTCTATACCAATTCTGTGAAGTGCACTCAGATCATTATTAAGGGAAGCCATGAGGAGTTGCATGAGTTGAACAGCAGTTTCCCCAGGATTTCCACTCCCAATTAAAAGTGCCAACAATTCTGCATTCGACAGTTGCTGAGCCCCTAGACTGATTAATTTTTCTCGAGGTCGTTCTTCAACAGACCAGTCTTTTAATGTAAATTTGGGAGGAATCATTTTCATAGTAAAGTAGGTTTACGATGGTTTTACGCTTATTAAAATCAATAATGTCTATAAAAATATAACTTTTTTAATAATGAATTATCCTCCAAAACACCACCAAGAAAAACAATACGAAAATGCTTTAGAACTGGTTAAAATGTACCCGCTCGCAACTGTAATAACAGCGAGCAACAATTCCGTTTTAAGCACGCATATCCCCTTAGTATACACTCCGAAAGGCACTTTGGGCAACCTGGTAGGTCACCTAGATAAATTCAATCCGCAGATCAGTCATTTCGAAGATAAGGATCACGACTTAGAACTTATTTTTCACGGGCCCGAAGTATATATTTCACCCTCAAAATACAGCACAACACAGCTCCCAACTTGGAACTATTTTAAGGTTCATTTGCGAGGAAAAATTAAAATCAAAAGAGCAGCACAAGAGGTAAAAGAAAGTCTAATTGCCATGACTGCTTTTCTGGAAGGTGCAAATCCTAGTTATGTTTTAGAGGAAAATAATCCGCGTATGCAAGCTGCCTTGGATTATATTGTTGGATTTCATATTGAGATTACATCTTGGGAAGGGAAATACAAAATTTCTCAGGACAAAAACAAAGAAGATCGATCGAGAGCCAAACAGGCGCTAATCGACGGTCAATCTCAAGTGATTGAGCACATTGAACGTTTATACGCAAACCATCAAACTAAAGGTTGAGCACGCGATCTTTTAAAGTGTCCCAATCAATACCTCCGTAGTTACCCGAACTCATCATCAAGAGGATGCTTTTATTCCACTCGTGCTCAAAAAGAAATTCTTGAAAAGCTTTGGGATTGGAAAACACTAAGAGATTTTCAGAACCAAAAGCAGTTTTGATTTCTTGTTCACTCAAAGGGCTTCTGTTTTTAACTTTCAATGCTGCTGGATCATAAAAAACAACAGCTTCGTCTGCCCCATTAAGCGCATTTTTATATTGTCCAATAAAGGCTGGATTCAGGCTGCTATAGGTATGCAATTCCAAACAATATACTTTATGATGTTTGTCAAATTGTAGCGCTACCGCTTCTGAAGTTGCCTTAACCTTACTCGGAGCATGGGCAAAATCTTTGAACAAGAAGGAGGATCCGTTATCTCCTATTTTCTCCAATCGCTTTGATGCGCCTTTAAAACTCATTATGGCTTCTAAAAAATCATCCTCATCGACTCCCATCAGTTGGCAAATCCATTTGGCTCCAGCAATATTCGAAAGGTTGTGTTCTCCAAAAACTTCGAGGGGCAAATCGCCTTCATCCGTTTTCAAATAAGACACTCCTTCTTCGATAAAATAATCTGGCAAGCGATAACTTTCTTTTCGAATGGTGTTTTGAGAAGCTGCGGTTATGCGCTCCAAGACAGAATCCGATTCGTTATAAACCAATACACCTCCGGGCATTATCGAGTCGATATAGGTTTCGAATTGCTCGATGTAATTTTCTTCGGTCGGAAAAACATTGATATGATCCCAAGCAATGCCCGAGATTAATGTAACATGGGGTTTATACCAAAGAAACTTGGGTCTTCGGTCTATGGGTGACGAAAGATATTCATCGCCCTCAATCAGCATAAAATCATTTTCTTCTGTCAAATGAACCATGGTGTCAAAACCTTCGAGTTGAGCACCAATCATATAATCGACTTCTTTTTCCCAATAATTTAGAACATGAAGAACCATTGAAGTGATGGTTGTTTTGCCATGACTTCCAGCGATGACCACCCGTGTTTTGTTTTTTGTCTGTTCGTAAAGAAACTCAGGATAAGAATAAATTCGGATTCCCAATTCCATTGCCTGTAAAAGTTCGGGATTATCTTCTTTGGCATGCATCCCTAAGATGATTCCGTCTAAATCATCCGTGATTTTTTCTGGAAACCACCCCATCACTTCTGGATGCAAACTGGCCTTTGCTAATCTAGATTTTGATGGCTCAAAAATAGCATCATCACTTCCACTAATTTCAAAACCTTTGAACTGTAATGCTAATGCAAGGTTGTGCATGGCACTCCCTCCGATGGCTATAAAATGGAATTTCTTCATGGGTCTTTCTTTCTGTTCTAATCCTATTCTGGAATAAAAGTAGGGTTAATTTCTAAAGCTAAAGTACGATATATCTCAGCCCGTTCCTTTTGGTTTATCTTTTCATAAAGCAAGGCAAGTTTGTAAAACGCCCATTCTTTGGGCAAATTATCGGAGTCATCGAACTGCTCTAAATAATATTGAAGTGCGCAAATGGATCGGGTTGAGCTTAAATTGAAAGCCAGTCCAATAGCGGCTAATTCATAACTCAGATTAGCACTTTTATTGTCAAAATAAGTTTCAACAACGGAAGCCTCACAGCTATCTAAAAAAGATAGGAGATCAAAAGCATTTTTATACTGGGCTTCAGCTTGAGTTGTGTTGCCTTCAGATTCTAAAATAAACCCCTGAGCGAGATAGCCTTCAGCTGGACTCAAATCAGATAATAATTTTGCGTATTCTTTTGCCTTCTCAAGGTTTCCACCGAGGAAGTTGGGTAACTTGGTATAAATCCGAACAAGTGCCGTTAGAGTTGGGGTGTGGGTTGAATCTAATTGGTGTGCTTTCAGAAAATTTGTTTTCATTGCGTAGACATAGGGCAAGGCTTTAAACTTACTGATCTCATCAATTCGAATTCCATTAACACCTGCCAAACGATAATGATACTCGGCATTATTTGGTTCCAACTCCAGCAACTTTGCATAATACTGAATTGCCGTTTCAAAATCCTTGTGTTTTATAGCCCAACGGATCAATGTGTTATAAGCCTCGCTGGTGCTGGATTCTTTCTCTAAGGTCGAACGTTTTTCTAGATATCCCTGATCAGAAGAAAAATCATAGGTCGCAAAAGGAGTTTTTTCTTGCCCTATGGTTGACCAACTCCAAAAAACAACAATACAAATGATTGAAATACGACCCATATTAAAATTTACGCAATTGAATTTTCAAGAGCCAAAACCTTCCAGAGTTCGTCTTTAAGGGACTGAAGATTGTACTCGCTTATTGCTGAAATCATGGTATGTGGAGTATGAGGAAAGCTCGCTTTCATCTCTTCGGCATAAGCTTCACGGAGTTCATCGTCAAGTAAATCGCACTTAGATAGTACGACCATATATTGTTTGTCTAATAATTCTGGATTGAATTCTTGAAGTTCTGAACGTAAAATCTCAAATTGTTTTTTTACATCTTTTGCATCTGCTGGAATTACATAGAGCAAAACAGAATTACGTTCTATATGCCTCAAAAAATAATGACCCAATCCTTTACCTTGGGCGGCACCTTCAATAATCCCTGGAATATCGGCCATCACAAAAGAGCGATAATCGCGATAATGAACAATCCCTAAATTGGGTTTTAAGGTTGTAAACTCATAGTCAGCAATTTTGGGTTTAGCCGAAGTCAAAGCAGCTAAAAGAGTTGATTTTCCTGCATTGGGAAATCCTACCAAACCTACATCAGCAAGTAATTTCAATTCTAAAGTAACGAAACGCTGAACGCCTTTCATACCGGGCTGAGCGTATCGGGGGGTTTGTCTAGTCGAGGATTTAAAGTGCCAGTTTCCGCGGCCACCCAAACCTCCTTTGACCAATATCACTTCTTGATCCTTTTCTGTAATTTCAAAAAGCACTTCTTCAGTTTCAGTATCCTTTACAACAGTACCTAATGGAACATCGAGATATACATCTTCTCCTTGAGCGCCTGAACTTCTGTTTTTACTACCGTGCATTCCATGTTCAGCTCCAAAATGCTTTTTAAATTTAAAGGAGTAGAGGGTCCAAAGATTTGGATTTCCTCTCAAAATAATATGACCTCCTCGACCACCATCACCTCCATCGGGTCCACCTTTGGTTATGAATTTTTCACGGTGAAGATGTATGGATCCTTTACCTCCGTTTCCAGAAGTGAGGGCAAGTTTTACATAATCTACAAAATTTCCTTCAGTCATTATACAGTTTTAGAAGCGGTCAATAATGGAGGTTAATCGAGCTGTTATTTCGTCGATTGTCCCAATCCCATTGACACTATGAAATTTACTTTGGTTGGTATAAAAACTTCGTAATGGTGCCGTTTTTTGATTGTATTCATCAAACCGATTTCTGATTTTAGCTTCATCCTGATCATCAGAACGTCCGCTTGTTTCTCCGCGTTTCAATAAACGTTCGACCAATTCGTCATCGGTAGCTTCAAGCGCAATAGTAGCAGTAACTTGCATTTCTTTTTTACTTAAAAAAGCATCCAACGCTTCGGCCTGAGCAGTAGTTCTTGGAAAGCCGTCGAAAATAAAACCTTTGGCATCATGATTTTTTTCAACCTCAGCTTCGAGCATGTTGATGGTTACCGAATCGGGCACCAAATCACCTTGATCCATATACGACTGGGCCAGTTTGCCTAAATCAGTTGCGTTTTTGATGTTGTAACGAAATACATCTCCTGTTGAAATATGTACCAATTGGTATTGAGATTTCAAAAACTCAGCTTGTGTTCCTTTACCAGCTCCCGGCTTACCGAAAAGTACGATATTAATCATGATCAAATAGTTTTATAAAAAAGCAAAGATACCCAAATTAAAGGGCTTTTTGTGTTTGAAATTAAGATATCAAAGATATATGCGTATTTTTGTCAAAAAAATATATGTCCTTTTTTTCTACTCATAAAACCTTAGGCATTTTAGGCGGAGGCCAATTGGGCAAAATGCTGCTCTACACTACTCGTAAATGGGACATCAAAACCCATGTTCTTGACCCCAGCGAAGTGGCACCCTCTAAAATAGCTTGTGATTATTTTGAAGTAGGCGATTTCAAAGACTACCAAACCGTTTATGAGTTTGGAAAAAAAGTGGATGTCCTTACTTTCGAAATTGAACACGTCAATCTTGACGCTTTAAAACAACTTGAAAAAGAAGGGGTAGAAGTTTACCCTTCTGCTGCTACTTTAGAAGTCATTCAAAATAAAAGCACACAGAAAGATTTTTATCGAGCAAATAATATTCCAACAGCACCACATCAAAATTTCAATACTCTTGAGGAACTCAAAACTGCAGTTCAAAACCATTCGTTAGACCTTCCATTCGTATGGAAATCTGCTTTAATGGGTTACGATGGTAATGGTGTTAGTGTTGTCCGAAATCAAGAGCAATTAGATGCGCTTCCAGATGTGGCTTGCTTGGCAGAAGATTTAATTCCCTTTACACACGAGCTTGCTGTTATCGTTTGCAGAAACCCCTCAGGTGATGTAGTTGCTTATCCAACTGTGGAAATGGAATTTCATCCCGAGGCGAACCAAGTAGAATATGTTTTATGTCCTACTCGATTAGGTGAAGACATTACTAAAAAAGCACAGGCAATTGCCCTTCAGGTTTCCGAATCTTTTAAACACGTAGGCCTTCTGGCGGTTGAATTATTTTTAAAAGAAACTGGTGCAATCTTAGTCAATGAAGTTGCGCCACGTCCACACAACAGCGGACATATAACCATTGAGACTTCCTATACCGATCAGTTCGAACAACACATTCGAGCAATCCTAGACTTACCTCTTGGAAATACAAAGAATAAAGTTTCGGGGGTTATGGTCAACTTAGTAGGAGCAGAAAATCATACCGGATCTGTTTATTATGAACAGATGAATACTATCTTAGCTATGCCGGGAGTAATCCCCCATATCTACGGTAAAAAAGATACCCGCCCATTTAGAAAAATGGGGCATGTGACCATCATCAATGAAAATCTTGAGGTGGCACGTAAAATAGCAGAAGACGTAAAAAAAACAATACAAGTAATCTCAAAATAAAATGGCAAAAATTGGAATCATCATGGGGAGTCAATCAGACCTTCCAGTAATGCAAGAAGCAATCGACATTCTAAAAGAATTTAATATTGACTTTGAAGTCGATATTGTATCAGCTCATCGTACTCCAGAGAAAATGATTTCTTATGGGCAAGAAGCACACACTAGAGGAATTCAGGTTATTATCGCTGGAGCCGGCGGTGCTGCTCACCTTCCGGGTATGATAGCAGCTACAAGTCCACTGCCTGTAATTGGCGTTCCTGTAAAATCGAGTAATTCAATTGATGGATGGGATTCTGTATTATCCATCCTTCAGATGCCCGGTGGGGTTCCCGTAGCTACTGTTGCATTGAATGGTGCTAAAAATGCAGGGATCTTAGCGGCTCAAATTCTAGGCAGTTCAGACAAGGCGGTACAACAAACCATTTTGGAGTACAAGGAATCCATGAAAACTAAAGTAATTGATTCTGCTAAAAACCTAAACTAAACCCCATTTACCTTTTGAAAAATATCCTCAACAGCGTTTTTGAAACGCAACACCAAAGTGCTCCTTTCAAACAAATTCAAACGACTCACTTTATTCCAGCACTTGAGATAGAAATCAGTAAAACACTCGAAGAAATTGATCACATCTGTTCTAACCCAGCAACCCCTACTTTCGAAAATACACTTGAGGCTCTGGAACAAAGAGGTGAACAGCTGGGCATAATCTCTGGAATTTTATTCAACCTAAACAGTGCTGAAACAAGTAATGAGCTTCAAGAAGTAACGCAAAAAGCCGCTCCCTTATTAACGAAATTTCAAAACGATGTGCGTCTAAATAAGGTTTTATTCGATCGCATTAAAAATATTTTCGATAAAAAAGAAACCCTAGCTTTAGATCCAGAACAACTGACTCTAATTGAAAAAGAATACAAAGGGTTTGTTCGAAACGGTGCTCTTTTATCAGCAGAAGACAAAGATAAGTTGCGCTTAATCGACACAGAGTTGGCTCAATTGAGCCTTTCATTTGGCGAACATGTCCTTGCCGACACCCAGGCTTTTGAACTTCATTTGACAGACAAAAAACAATTGAGTGGACTTCCACAAACAAGCATCACACAAGCTGAGGCCCTAGCGAAAGAGAAAAATAAAGACGGTTGGGTTTTTACATTAGACTATCCGAGCTACGTCCCCTTTGTAACCTTTGCAGATGATCGAGCGCTTAGAAAGAAAATGAGCCTCGCCTTTGGTAAAAGAGGCTTTCAAAAGAATGAAAACAACAACGAATCCATCATTCTAAAGTTGGTACAATTAAAAAAAGACCGCGCAAATCTCCTCGGCTATAGCTCCCATGCCGATTTTGTTTTGGAAGAACGCATGGCACAATCTGCTTCACAAGTAAATCAGTTCTTAGATGATCTTTACCAAAATGCACTCCCCTATGCTAAAAAAGAATGGGAGCAAATCGAGCGTTTTGCGGAAGATAAACTGGATCTAAAAGATTTACAAAAATGGGATACTTCCTATGTTTCTGAAAAACTTAAACAAGAACTTTTTGATTTTGATGAGCAAATTCTAAAGCCTTATTTCCCTCTGCCCAATGTATTGAAAGGTTTATTTGAAATAGTGGAGCGCTTATACGGTTTGCGTTTAGAGCAGTCGGACGCAATCCAAGGATATCATAAGGATGTTATCTGCTACGAAGTTTTTAACAAAACAGGTGGCTTTCATGCACTTTTATACGCAGATTTCCATCCACGATCTGGAAAAAGAAGTGGTGCATGGATGACCTCTTATCGATCTCAAAACCAAAGTCAACGTCCGCACATTTCTATTGTATGTAATTTTTCTTCGCCTACAAATGATGATCCAGCACTCTTAAGCTTCAATGAAGTTACCACACTCTTCCACGAATTTGGTCACGCGCTACACGGAATGCTTGCCAACACAAAATACGGTAGTCTGAGCGGAACAAGTGTTTCTTGGGATTTTGTTGAACTACCCAGTCAAATTCTAGAAAACTGGTGTTATCAAGAAGAAGCATTGTCTTTGTTTGCCCATCATTACCAAACCGGTGAGCCAATTCCGATGCACTATGTTCAAAAAATCAAAGATGCTTCTCAATTTCAACAAGGTTTGCAAACTTTACGACAACTGAGTTTTGGTTATCTAGACCTATCTTACCACAACGAAAATGCAACAGAAATAACCTCAGTAAAAGCGCATGAAGAAAAGCAAATCAGCAAACTTCAATTCACGCCGAGCATAGAAGAAAATTGCATGAGCACTTCGTTTTCTCACATCTTTCAGGGAGGATACGCTGCGGGTTATTACAGTTATAAATGGGCAGAAGTGTTGGATGCAGATGCTTTTGAATTATTCTTGGAAAAAGGAGTTTTTGATAAAAAAACGGCGCAAGCGTTTCACGATCATGTACTCTCTAAGGGGGGAACAGAGCATCCTATTAAATTGTATAAACGCTTTAGAGGATCTGAGCCAGACCCAAAGGCTTTGTTGAGAAGAGCTGGACTTATTGAGAAATAGAATTCCTCTTTTTCCAAGCCAAATAGCCCCCTTCAAGTTCAACAATCTTTTTGAAATTCATCGTTTTCATCTGATTGGCTGCACGACTGCTTCTCTTACCCGATCGGCAATAAATGTAAACGGGTCCTTTTTTTGGAAACTGATTTATTATGGAGGCAAAGTCAGCAGCAGTGACATCAATGTTGATAGCCCCCTCGATATGCCCCGCTAAAAACTCTTCGTGCGTCCGAACATCAATAAGAACGGTTACAGGCGATAATTGTGAAGCAAAAGAAGCTACTTTTAGCGTAACTATTTTACTTTGCAACAAGATAAACAGGACAAATAAACGAACCATTGCTATGAAATTTTAATGGGGTAAATATAAGATAAGCCAACCGATAAAAGGAATCCCTTCTACCCAAAAAGCATTTGTGTTCGGATGTTGATCTTCTGAACTTCTCCCTAAGAAAAAAACATACAACAGCATCATTACAAGATAGCACCATACAACCTTTTCAAAGCCTTTAAAAGCAATAGATACAACAAGAAAAGCAAGAATATAGCCTAAAAACTTCGTCTTCTGTTTTCCTAAAACTTGCGGTAAAGTACTCAACGCTTTGTCATCTGAACTAAAATCAGCAATCTCAAAAGGAAGTAAGGCTAAAATAATCCAAAGATAACGCTGAATCAAAGTGAGCCAAAAAGAAATCTCTATTGTGTCAACTTCATCAATGAGCGGGAGCACTCCTGTAATTAAAGTCCAACAAAGGGCAACAATATGAATTTTAACTCCTCCAACAGTCCTTAGGTTTGAGCTCGATGAATTTAGGGGGATTACATATAAAAGCAATAGTAACGTGGCAACCAAAACAACATACAGTTTAGATTGAGAAAAGAAAAATAAAAAATATGCCGCTGCTAGTAAACTCAAAAACGACATCAAAACGATCGCAATCAAACGTTTAGACTTCCTATTGAATTTAACCCTGATCAGGTTGGAGTATTTGACAAAATTATAAGCCGCAAGTGATGCTAAAAAAACAAATAGCTGTTCTGATAAAACAATAGGGACACCCCATTCAATTCGGGTTATCTCGAACATACAAAGTACCATCAAAGCGACATGAATGCTGGATTTGAGATAGAAATCGAAAAAAGCTTGAAGTAGTTTCACTGCGCAAAAGTATCAAAACTGTTTATATGTCCGAGTTCAATGATCAATTATAATACTTGCAGCCCCTTATTTTTCCTGAAATGCAGCCGAAAAATCTGTTAAAAAATTTCTTCTGAATTTAGTTGAAAACTTATCTTATTTAGGGGTAAAAAGTAGAGAAGTATAGCTTCTATTTTAACTAAGTTTGCGTAAATAACTATTTAAGATGGACGGAACTTTTGAATCGAGACACTTAGGCCCCAACGAAAGAGAAATTAAGCAAATGCTTGATGTAATTGGTGCCGATTCTATAGCGACTTTATTAAGTGAAACAATCCCAGCTGATATTGCTCTAAATACAGATTTGAACCTCCCCGATGGTATTAGTGAGCACGAATTTTTAACAGAATTACAGCTTATTTCACAAAAAAATAAATTATTTGACACCTACATTGGCTTAGGGTATCATCCTACCATCACCCCAGCAGTAATCCAAAGAAACATCCTAGAAAACCCGGGATGGTATACAGCATACACACCTTATCAAGCGGAAATTGCGCAAGGAAGACTAGAGGCTCTTTTTAATTTTCAAACCGTAGTGACCGATTTAACGGGAATGGAATTGGCAAATGCTTCCCTATTAGATGAAAGCACTGCGGCTGCAGAAGCGATGACCCTTCTTTTTGCTGCCCGATCACGAGAACAAAAAAAGAATAACAGTTGCCTCTTTTTTGTGTCTGAAGACGTACTTCCTCAAACACTTGCGTTATTCAAAACCCGAGCGGAACCAATTGGAATTGAACTTGTGTTAGGAAATGCAGCTACCTTTGATTTTAACACCGGCTTTTTTGGAGCGTTTTTTCAATACCCAGGAAAACATGGAGCAATTTGCGACTTACCAGAATTAGTTAAAAAAGTTCAAGCATTTGATATAAAAACAGTTGTTGCGGCTGATTTATTAAGCCTTACCCTTTTAGAAGCTCCCGGAAAATACGGTGTAGATGTAGTGGTAGGAACAACTCAGCGTTTTGGGATACCTCTAGGTTATGGAGGGCCACATGCGGCTTATTTCGCTACCCGTGAAGCTTATAAAAGAAACCTTCCGGGCAGAATTATTGGACAAACTAGAGACTTGGATGGCGCACCCGCTTTACGCATGGCACTTCAAACAAGAGAACAACACATCAAAAGAGATAAGGCTACATCCAATATATGTACCGCTCAAGTTTTACTCGCCGTTATGGCCGGAATGTATGCCGTATATCACGGACCAAAAGAGCTTAAGAATATAGCAACAAAAATTCATCTCCAAGCCGTTCGATTTGAAGCAATTCTAGAAAAACTTGCTGTGGAGCAACTCAATGAAAATTATTTTGACACCTTGTTAATCAAAGCTGATGCTGCTCGATTGACAGCAGTTGCAGAAGCTCACGAAATCAACTTACTTACTGTTGATGCAAACCATGTTGCAATTGCTTTTAATGAAACCGTAACTGAAAAAAGTTTTGCCAAACTGGTTGGAGTATTTGAAACCTATAGCCAACAAAAAGGAGCTTCAAATCAAACGGATTTAGAATCTAGGATTCCAGAGAGTCAAGCTCGAAAATCGGCTTTTTTAACACATCCCATTTTCAATTCGTATCATTCTGAAACGAGCTTGATGCGCTACATCAAACGCCTTGAAAGAAAAGATTTAGCCCTTAATCATTCTATGATATCCTTGGGTTCATGTACAATGAAATTGAATGCAGCTAGTGAAATGCTTCCGCTAAGTTGGGCACAATGGAATGGGCTGCACCCTTTTGTTCCCCTAGATCAAGCACAGGGTTATCAGCACATCCTAAAAGAACTCGAAGAACAATTGAATGAAGTTACTGGATTTTACGCAACCTCACTCCAGCCAAATTCAGGAGCACAAGGTGAATATGCTGGGCTGATGGTTATTCGTGCCTATCATAGCAATCGAGGAGATCATCATCGCAATATCTGTATTATTCCTGCATCTGCGCACGGAACTAACCCTGCCTCTGCCGTCATGGCGGGAATGAAAGTAGTTGTTACAGCTACCGATGCTATTGGCAATATTGATTGGGAAGATTTTTCTGCTAAGGTTCTTGAACATAAAGACAATCTAGCTGCCCTAATGGTCACCTACCCCTCAACCCACGGTGTGTTTGAATCGAACATCCGAAAAATGACGCAGTTGATTCACGACAATGGGGGTCAAGTGTATATGGATGGTGCCAATATGAATGCACAAGTTGGTGTAACTAGTCCAGCCATTATCGGGGCAGACGTATGCCACCTCAACCTTCATAAAACTTTTGCAATTCCTCACGGAGGAGGAGGTCCTGGAGTTGGACCCATTTGTGTAGCTGAGCATTTAGCTCCTTTTTTACCCAGCAATCCAATGATAACAACGGGAGGAACGAATCCGATAAGCTCAATCTCAGGAGCACCTTGGGGCTCAGCTCTCGCTTGCTTGATTTCCTACGGTTACATCAAAATGCTAGGAGGAAAAGGGCTTAAAAAGGCTACCGAAATTGCTATTCTGAACGCCAATTACATCAAAGTGCGATTGGAAGGAACCTACCCCATTCTTTACGTAGGCGAAAAAGGAAGAACGGCTCATGAAATGATTATTGATCTCAGGCCTTTTAAGGAAAAAGGCATCGAAGTTGTAGACGTTGCCAAGCGACTTATGGATTATGGTTTCCATGCTCCTACGGTTTCCTTTCCAGTAGCTGGAACCATGATGATAGAACCTACCGAAAGTGAAAACATTGCAGAAATCGATCGTTTCTGTGAGGCTATGATTGCGATTGCACAGGAAATTGGAGCACAAGAAATGCATACAGAAGCTAGTATTTTAAAAAATGCCCCACATACACTCCAAATGGCAACTACAGATGCATGGCCATTTGAATACAGCAGACAAAAGGCATTATATCCCTTAGAATTTGTTCGAGAAAACAAGTTTTGGCCCTCCGTCAGAAGGGTGGATGAAGCCTTTGGGGATCGTAATTTAATATGCAGTTGTCCTCCTATAGAAGAATATGTAAATATCTAATAATCATTATTTAGGTTTATTCTGTTCTTTCTTTTTTGCTTCAAATACTTAATGTTGAACTTCGTATGATTTTGAGGTAAAACTGCCAAGCACTTCTGTACTTTACTACATTTGTATATGATTGAGCCCTTAAATATAAAAATCACAGGTACAGGTAGTTACATCCCAAGTCAAATTCAAAAGAACAGTGACTTTCTAAACCATACTTTTTTAACAAATGACGGACTTCCCTTTGACGTTGAAAATGCGGAGATAATTGAAAAGTTCAGTTCAATAACAGGGATCAAAGAGCGTCGCTACGCTACCCAAGATCAAAACTCTTCTGACTTAGCAGCCCATGCAGCCGCCAAAGCGATAACGGATTCAAAGATTGATCAAGAAACACTTGATTACATCATTGTTGCTCATAATTTTGGAGATACTCGATTCGGATCAAAACAATCGAATTCGCTCCCAAGTGTAGCGTCTAAAGTAAAAGCAGCCTTAGGAATAAAAAACCCTAAATGTGTAGCCTATGACATCCTCTTTGGATGTCCGGGTTGGATCGAAGGGGTGATTCAAGCCAAAGCATTTATAAAATCTGGAATGGCAAAAAAGTGTTTGGTCATAGGCACCGAAACGCTTTCAAGAGTTGTGGATGCCAATGATCGGGACTCAATGATTTTTGCAGACGGTGCAGGTGCTACCATCATCCAAGACTCTGAAAAATCTGGAGGTATTATGGCGCACGAATCGGTTACCTATACCGATAACAACGAAGTTGATATGTTGTTTTTTGGCGATTCATACGAAACAAACAATAGCGATCAGTTCATTAAAATGCAAGGAAGAAAGGTGTACGAATTTGCCTTATCTCGAGTTCCAGATGCAATGAAAGCCTGTTTAGATCAATCCGGCACTTCCATACAAAACCTCAAGAAGATATTCATCCATCAAGCGAACGAAAAAATGGATGAAGCTATTGTGAAACGCTTTTATAGACTTTACAAAGAAAAAGTTCCCGTCGACGTTCTCCCAATGAACATCGAAACACATGGAAATAGTTCTGTTGCTACTATTCCAACACTCTTTGACCAAGTTCTTAAAGGTCAAAAAGACGGGCATGAGTTAGCAAAAGGCGATGTTGTTTTATTTGCTAGCGTTGGTGCTGGTATGAATATCAACGCCATCACCTACCAGATCTAAGAAAGCTATATTTATTAGATTCCTTTGAGTTATTTGGGACTTTAATTTTTAAGTTTTGTGTATTTTAGAGCAATGAAAATTTTAACCCATATCGGACAGTACGTGTTAATGCTCCAAAAAACTTTTGGAAAATTCACGAAATGGAATGTACTTCGAAACTTAATTCTACGTGAAATCGATGATTTGATCATTGGCTCGCTAGGAATTATCGCCTTTATTTCTTTTTTTGTTGGCGGTGTAGTAGCCATTCAAACTGCAATAAACAGCGACAATCCATTACTTCCAGGGTATTTAGTAGGCTTTGCAACAAGACAATCCATAATTCTAGAATTTGCTCCTACCTTCATATCGGTTATTATGGCTGGAAAAGTAGGCTCGTTCATCACTTCCAGTTTGGGAACCATGCGCGTAACGGAACAAATAGATGCCCTCGAGGTCATGGGTATAAATACCTATAATTATTTGATTTTTCCTAAAATCGCAGCTTTGACCTTGTATCCTTTCTTAATTAGCATTTCCATGACCCTGGGAATTTTCGGCGGTTATCTTGCTTGTATTAGTGGTGGATTTTCCTCCCATGCAGATTTTATTGAAGGCCTCCAACTTGATTTCAAAGCCTTTCATATTGTATATGCATTTATTAAAACATTTTTGTTTGCTATGCTTCTAGCCACCATTCCTTCCTATCATGGTTATTTTATGAAAGGTGGTGCTTTGGATGTTGGAAAAGCCAGTACCACTTCATTTGTGTGGACCAGTGTTGCCATTATCATAACGAATACAATTGTTACTAACCTTTTGCTTACGTAGAATGATTCAAATAAACAACCTCATAAAATCGTTCGAAGAAACTCAAGTCCTAAAAGGAATAAGCACCACCTTTGAAAAAGGGAAAACCAATTTGATTATTGGTCAAAGTGGCTCTGGTAAGACTGTGTTTTTAAAATGTATTATCGGCCTTTTTGAACCTACAGGAGGAGATATTATTTTCGACAATACAGCCTTAAGCAGTATGGACTTAAAAACAAGAGCGCTTTTAAGACAAGACCTTGGAATGGTTTTTCAGGGCAGTGCTCTTTTTGACTCAATGACGGTTGAAGAAAATATCATGTTTCCCATGAGAATGTTTACCAATGCCAGTGAAGATGAATTAAGAGATCGTGCCAATACAGCAATTAATCGAGTGAATTTAATAGACGCAAACCACAAAATGCCGTCAGAGATTTCTGGAGGGATGAAAAAAAGAGTGGCCATTGCTCGAGCCATAATAATGAATCCTAAATATCTTTTTTGTGACGAACCCAATTCTGGATTAGATCCCAGAACAGCTATATTAATTGACAACCTCATTCAGGAGATAACCCAAGAATATGAAATTACAACGGTTATTAATACACACGATATGAATTCGGTAATGGAAATAGGCGAAAAAATTGTATTTCTTGAAAACGGGTTGAAACAATGGGAAGGTACCAATCAAGAGATTTTTAAAACTGATAATGAAGCAGTAACAAAATTTGTCTACTCTTCAGAGATGTTTAAAAAAATCAGAGCCATCTACATCAAAGAATCAAATTAATTATTTCTACAAGTTTAGACAGAGCCGGTATTTATTTTATGTGTGTGTTTTAATTTCGGTCACCTCAGCGTGGGGACTGAAAATATACTTCTTTCGTGTTGATATTTCTTCGCATTCAAATCGCTTAACACGTTTTCTTCCAAGTCGAAATGCTCTTCCATCTGCAATTGAAAAAAGTGTTCCTTCTTCTAGTTCATAGATGTACGTTCTATCACGAATGGGGTCGAACTTACCCAACTCCATTACTAACTTAAAATCTGTATCACTACTGGCCTTTGGATTTTTAAAATGCAATGCGATTACGGCTAATAAGCTTTCTGGAAAAACTGCTGGATTGATTAACGGCAACATCAGCTTCTGAAAAGTCGTTTTCCACTCTTTTCCATGGGGCTGTATTCGATAGCCAAATTCTTGAAAAGCAACAAAATGGGCCAACTCATGAATTAATGTCAATAAGAAACGATAGGGATTGGAACCTTTGTTTATAGTTATTTGGTGTGCACCAGACAGGGTTTTTCTATAATCACCATGCTTTGTTTTTCTTTTAGAAACGACTTTAACATCAACTTTAAAAGCCGACAAATACGACTCAACCTGAGGGATTGCCGTGGTGGGTATTGAGTCAAAAACTGAAGTCATTGAAAATAAAATTAGGGGGTACCCGAAGAAACTGGCAAGACCTTACCGTTATAAAATTGATGTCCTGTTAGTGCAAAATTCAAGAGGTATGAACCCATCTCTTCTGCAGTCAGAGGTGCTTGATACCCTGGGAAAGCTTCTTCGAGCATCTCAGTCTGAACCGCTCCAAAGGCAAGTGCATTAAATGCAGGCCCTGTTTCTTTAAACTCTTCAGCAAGTAATTCTGTTAGGGTTATTACTGCTCCTTTACTACTGCTGTAGGCTGCCAATCCGGGGAATTTTGAACTGCCTTGAACACCTCCCATACTACTGACATTGACAACATGCCCTTTTGGATTAATCATGGGTAAAAGTTGGCGCGTAAGCTCAGACAAACCGAAAACATTTACTTTAAAGACCGATTCAAAAACATCGAAAGTCGTTTCTTTAAACGGAATGTTTTCTAGTTTTCCAGCATTATTAATTAAAACATCAATTGAAATTCCACGTGAAGCAAAATCTTGACAAAATGACCTAATCGCCTCTGGGTCTATTAAATCTACTGAAAAAGCTTGAATGTTATCTATCCCCTTTAAGTCGTCGATAGTTCTTGAGATTGCAAAAACCTGATTCCCTTGGGAAGCAGCAAGTAATGCCGTTGCTCTACCAATCCCTCTTCCTGCTCCTGTTATGATGATGTTCTTTTTCAACTTTCTTTAATTTTAATCTTAATTATATAGTACAAGTTAAATATAAAAAAACCCGCTGAAAGCGGGTTTATACTTTTTCAATTAAAATGTTATAACAACATTGTTAAAGGATTTTCGATATACTGTTGTAATGTCTGTAAAAACTTTGAACCTGTAGCTCCATCAACCGATCTGTGGTCACAAGCAAGGGTAAGCTTCATCATATTACCAACAACAATTTGCCCATTCTTCACTACTGGTTTTTGAACTATAGCTCCAACCGATAATATGGCGGAATTGGGCTGGTTGATTATCGAAGTAAATTCTTGAATTCCAAACATTCCCAAATTAGAAATGGTAAATGTACTGCCATCCATCTCAGCAGGTGTTAGCTTTTTATCTCGTGCGCGCACGGCATAATCCTTTACGAGTGCTCCGATTTGAGGTAATGATTGCTCATCTGCAAATTGAACTACAGGCACGACCAATCCATCATCGACAGCAACAGCAACCCCCATGTGTACGTGGTTGTGTTTTACAATCTTATCATCGTACCACCTTGAGTTTACTTGCGGATGTTGTTTTAATGCTAAGGCAGTTGCCTTAACAACAATATCGTTGAATGAAATTTTAGTATCTGGAATAGAATTGAATTGCGTTCTAAAGGCAATGGCATTGTCCATATCATACTCAACACCTAAGTAATAATGTGGTGCAGTAAATTTGGAGGCGGCTAGACGCTTGGCAATTGTTTTGCGCATCTGACTGTTTGCCATCTCCTCAACAGATTCAATCCCAGCTGGTACAAAAGGTCGAACACCTCCTGCTGCTGGTTGATAGCCTTCTATATCTCTTTTGATGATTCTTCCACCATCTCCAGAACCGGATACCATAGCGATATCAATTCCTTTTTCTTCAGCTAATTTCTTGGCAAGAGGAGATGCTATAATCCTACCGTTATTAGTTTTTTTCACAGCAACAACTGGAGTCGCTACAGCCTTTGGAGTCTCTACTTTAGCAGCTACAACTGGAGCTGCTTCAGCTTTTGGAGTTTCAGCAACAGGAGTTGGCTTAGAACCCAAAGAAGCAATTGCAGCTTTAACATCGGCATCTTTAGCTCCAATAATAGCCAATACGCTATCAACTGGCGCCGATTCGCCTTCTTGAATCCCAACATACAACAGAGTTCCGTTGTGAAAAGATTCAAATTCCATAGTCGCCTTATCCGTTTCTATTTCTGCAAGAATATCGCCCTCAGCAACCGTATCACCTACTTTCTTTAACCAAGAAGCAACCGTACCTTCTTCCATGGTATCACTTAAACGGGGCATGGTAATAACTTCAACATCGTTAGGAAGAGCAACTGTTTCGGGTGCTGCAGCTTCGACAGCAGTTTCTTCCGCTGCAACAGCTGGAGAACCTCCGCCCAAATGAGCAGAAATATCTTCGCCTTTCTCACCTATAATTGCCAAAAGGGTATCTACGGGTGCAGTTCCACCTTCTTGTATTCCAATATGTAATAATTCTCCCGCATAAAATGCTTCGAATTCCATTGTAGCTTTATCCGTTTCGATTTCGGCAAGAATATCACCTTCACTTACGGTATCTCCAACTTTCTTAAACCAAGTAGCAACAGTACCTTCTTCCATGGTGTCACTTAATCGAGGCATGTTTATAATTTCTGCCATATCTAGCTTAATTTATGTTTAATAAAAGGATAATCTGTTTGTTCGTAAACAGCATCATACATAACCGATTTTTCAGGGTATGGAGAAGCTTCAGCAAATTTTTCACATTCCGCAACGCGTACTTTAACATCTGCATCGATCACATCAAGGTCTGACTGCTTTGCGTATTTTTTATCAAGAATAAGAGCCTTAACCTGAGAAATTGGGTCTACTTTTTTATACTCTTCAACTTCTTTTTTAGTACGGTATTGTTGTGCATCAGACATAGAATGCCCTCTGTATCGGTAGGTCTTCATTTCTAAGAAAGAAGGTCCGCCACCGTCTCTTGCAAGTTTAATTGCTTTGTCCATAGCCTCGGCAACTGCAACAGGATCCATACCATCTACTGGACCACAAGGCATTTCATAACCAAGCCCAAGTTTCCATATCTCTTCATGACTTGCTGTTCTTGCAACAGAAGTACCCATAGCATATCCATTGTTTTCAACAACAAATACTACCGGTAGTTTCCATAGAGTAGCCAAATTGAGGGTTTCATGCAGTGAACCTTGACGCACTGCACCGTCTCCCATATAACAAAGTGTTACGCCACCTGTATTATTATATTTATCACCAAAAGCCATTCCAGCTCCTAGAGGAATTTGACCTCCAACAATTCCGTGACCACCATGAAATTTAAATTCTTTTGAAAAAATATGCATGGAACCTCCAAGACCGCTTGATGTTCCCGTAGCTTTTCCATAAAGTTCAGCCATAACACGTTTGGGGTCTACACCCATCCCGATGGGTTGAACGTGATTTCTGTAGGCCGTAATCATACGATCTTTACCTAATTCCATTGCATGTAATGACCCAGCAAGAATTGCTTCTTGACCATTATATAAGTGAAGGAATCCTCTTACTTTTTGCTGAATGTAAACTGCGGCTAATTTGTCTTCAAACTTTCTCCAGAAGAGCATGTTTGAATACCAATCGGTATAGGTTTGTTTTGTTATTTTCTTCATTAATATTGTTATTTGAAAAAATTTAGATCTGAGCCCAAAAATACAATATTTTATTGATTTTATTCATGTGAAAAATGGGCTTATTGAGTCAATAAGTTATTAAAATCACAATAAAATTAATGGATTTCTTCGGAAAAAGAAATTATGCTATCCGACTAGTCCTCAGACTCCGTTACAGGAGCGCTTGCCAAATCAAAAGTCATAGAGAATCGAAGTGTGTTTTCGAGGGGGTTTCTAACTCTAGAAGTCGAAAAAAGATAGGAAATATCAATCACTGCAAAATTCAAAGAAAAGCCTGCGCCCAAGGTAAAATATTTACGAGATCCTTTTTCAATACTTTCATGAAAATAACCTCCTCGTAATGCAAAAGCGTCTTGAAAATTATACTCGGAACCAAAACCCCATGTGATTTCTTTTAATTCTTCAGAGAAACCATCTGGAGCATCGTTGAACGATTCAAAAATACCCGGCAAAAAACTAATGTCAGGCTGCTGATAACGATCAATCTGACCCGTGTCTTCATCAATTACAGCAACTGGAGAAGGAACCAATAGCTTGTTGAATTCTAAATTAAAAGAAATTTTATTATCCGAATCTAAATGGACGTTCAGCCCAGATCCCAGCTTCAAATTCGTAGGGATAAAGTTTTTTTGCCCACCTTCATCATACTTCAAACGGGGGCCAATATTCGAAATATTAAACCCAAGTCGCAGGCGTGCTTTTTTGTCTCTAAAATCGAATAAGTCACTTTTATAAAAACCCGCAATGTCAATCCCGAGCGTATTAGCAGAGGTAGCGTCAAGGTCCGATGAGATTTTCAAATCCGATCGTATAAAACGTGCAGCTACCGCCATGGAATATTTGGTGTTGAGCAACAAGGCATACGAAAAATCTAAAGTGAGCTCATTGGGACGTTCAATTCCTTGTTCAATAATAGTACCTGCAACTAAATCATTTAAGACAATGTCGCCTAAACTAAAATACTTAAGGCTAGCTGCCCAAGCACTTCGATCCGTATTTTTGTTAAAATAGGTGATGTTTGCTAAGAAAATATCATTGACCAGTTTACTCAAATAAGGAGTATAACTTACCCCAAAACCGGATTTTTGTTCTGCAAAAACATATTTAGCAGGATTCCATTGTTGAGAAAAGGCATCGACAGATGTTGCGACCCCTTGCTCTCCCATTGCTGCACCGCGTGCATCTGGTGTTATTAATAAAAAGGGAACTCCCGTTGTAATGACACGTTCTTGTGCAACAGTTTCTAAAGCACAGGCAACGCAAAAAAAAGTAGTTAAAACTACTCTTAAACAGGCTTTTACATGAAATATTGTTCGTGTCATATAATCATATAACGCTTTTTTTATAAAAATCTTATGCGTAAAAAATTTAAAAAATAAACAGAAGAACAAGATCCTAGATAATAATCTAATATTTCAAACGTTCTAATTAAGAATCTGAACGCAAACAACGCATTAAAGTTTAGATGCAAGAGTAGATTTTGTATATTGCATACATTAAGTAAAAAAACGAGTACTTTATATAATATTTATGAGAATCAACTTATTATCTAAAAACGCTATTCTAATCGCTTTTACAGCATTAATTGCTATTTCCTGTGGGAAAAACAATCAATCAAGAGCTACGGGATGGGGTATAAATTCAAAAAAAGGTGGGTTTCAATATAACGTTGAATTTGAGGATCAAGAAACGGGTCCTGGTCTGGTATTTATAGAAGGAGGAACATTCACAAAAGGACAGGTACAAGACGATGTTATGCACGACTGGAATAATTCTCCAAACAAGCAGCACGTGATGTCGTTCTATATTGACGAAACAGAGGTCACTAACCTTATGTATTTAGAATACTTGGATTGGATCGCCTTAGTTTTTCCTCAAGACCAAAGACAGTTTAAACAATTATATAACGGAGCTCTCCCCGACACCTTGGTTTGGAGAAACCAGTTGGGTTATGTCGAAGAACTTACCACAAACTATTTACGCCACCCTGCCTATGCAGAATATCCCGTTGTAGGAGTTAATTGGTTACAGGCTGTTCAATTTGCTGAATGGAGAACCGATCGTGTAAATGAATTTATTCTTGAACGTGAAGCTTACATTCAAGAAGATGTGCGTTATACAGAAGTTGACGCAAACAGTACATTCAGCACAGGAGCCTACCTCAAACGTCCAGAAACTACTTATGGTGGAAAAATTGACAGTCTAGCTGGTAAGAATGGTCGTATGCAAAAAGACACGACTGAAGTAAATGTTTACGCAGGTGTTGACAAAGGAATTTTATTGCCCTCGTACAGACTTCCAACGGAGACTGAATGGGAATATGCAGCTCTAGCTTTGGTAGGAGATCGAGAATACAATACGTATCGCGGGAAGAAAAAATACCCATGGTCAGGAGAATATACACGTTCTGAAGAACGACGTTCGGAAGGAGATCAATTAGCAAACTTCAAACTTGGTAAGGGAGATTATGGTGGAATTGCAGGATGGTCAGACGATGGAGCCGACATTACAATACAAGTAAAAGCATATCCTCCAAATGATTTTGGAATTTATGACATGGCTGGAAACGTTGCCGAATGGGTTGCCGATGTATATCGTCCTATTGTAGACGATGAAGCCAGTGATTTTAACTACTATAGAGGTAATGTTTACCTAAAAGATGTAATTAGTGAAGACGGAAAAGCGCAAGTAATTTCGCCAGACCAATTGGTATATGATACGCTTCCCAATGGAAAGGTGCTTTTAAAAAGACTTCCAGGTCAACTTGAAAAAGTAGCTATTGACGAAGAAGAAACATTCCTTAGACAAAATTTCAATAAAAGTGATAACAAAAACTTTAGAGATGGTGACTTGGGATCAACTCGTCTGTTCTCCAGATTTGGAGAAGAAGAGGAGAGTGAAAATGCTCGTCCAGAAACCACAACCATGTACGATGCTCCTACGCATCCAAAAGTTACCGTAGATGAAGACGGCAACTTAGTTCGAACAAAAGATAAATCCAACAAAAGAACTTCCTTAATTACAGATGAAGTTCGTGTATACAAAGGTGGATCTTGGAAAGATAGAGCCTACTGGCTCGATCCAGCTCAAAGACGTTTTATGCCGCAATATCTCGCTACAGATCACATTGGTTTTAGATGTGCTATGACTCGATTAGGTTCGAAAAGCAAGGTTAAAAAAACGGCCAGACACAAGCGTAAAGGTTAATCAAATCAAAAGGCATTTTTAACGAAATGCCTTTTTTATTTCATGGAGGCAAAAGATCTTTATTCCTATTTCCTAAAATCCACTGGGGTAACAACCGATTCACGAAAAATCGAGGAAGGAACACTTTTTATCTGCTTACGAGGAGAACATTTTAATGGCAATAGATTTGCAGAAGAAGCCCTCGAAAAAGGAGCTTCTTATGTGGTTGTAGATGACTCGGAGTACTTCAAAGAAGACAAACGCTATATTATCGTAGAAGATTGTCTTAAGAGTCTACAAACACTTGCTCATCACCATCGCATGCAATTTAGCATACCCGTGATAGGACTTACGGGATCGAATGGAAAGACTACCACAAAAGAATTGATTAACAGTGTCCTGTCGCAACAATTCAATACTACAGCAACGGTCGGAAACCTCAACAACCACATTGGAGTACCCCTCACCCTTTTGAATATTAATTCGAATACTGCAATTGCCTTGATTGAAATGGGTGCGAACCACCTCAAGGAAATTGAACTCTTAGCCGCAATAGCTGCCCCTACGCATGGTTATATAACCAATTTTGGAAAAGCACACTTAGAAGGTTTTGGAAGTATTGAAGGCGTGGTTCGAGGAAAATCTGAACTCTACCATTTCTTAGCAAAGAATAAGGGGGTATGCCTTATCAACTCAGCAGATCCAATACAAGTATCCGGTACGCAGAATCAAAAAACATTTTCTTTTGGAACCAGCGACAAAGCAGCAGTTACAATTCAAAATATTGATCGAGGAGCAGACCAAAACATTGTGATTCGTACAGAGGAAACAGAAATTATCAGTCAACTAAAAGGAGCGTACAATTTCACGAATATCGCAGCGGCAATAGCCTTTGGATATTACTTTAAAATTCCTGTAGCAAAGATCAAAAAAGGAATTGAAGCGTACAATCCTACAAATAATCGTTCGCAATGGCATAAAACGGATTCCAACACCCTAGTGCTTGACGCATATAACGCAAATCCCAGCAGTATGAAAGCTGCTTTAGAATCCTTTTTTAACACTAAAAAAGAAGGTTGTGTTCTGATTCTTGGTGACATGTTGGAGTTAGGGTCTTTTGCAGATGAGGAACACCAAAAAATTGTTGATTTAATCGAAACAAAAAAGGTAGCGGAGGTTCTCTTAATTGGTCCTGAATTTAATAAAACTAAAACATCAACATCTGGCTTTAAGAAATTCAACAGCTCCGCATCCGCTATCCCCTATCTTCAAGAAAAGAACTTCCAAAACAAAACCATCTTGATCAAAGGATCAAGAGGAATTGCCTTGGAAGTGTTAAAAGATTATTTGTAGAACTAGTCGATACTCAGTTCTTGTATCTCTTTGAATCTTGAAGCATCTTCTGCCTCAATTTTACTTTTCAATACCGGCCATACTTCTTTGTAGAAATTATTGGTTTGTTCAATTGCAACCTCCAACTCTTCTTTAGCATGCTGTAATAACTTATTTTCTGTCGCCGTGATCCCTTCTTGACGACTTCTAGTATAACGTGATGCATTTCTAATACGGGTCAAAACATTACTCTCTGGATTGCGGACAATCCCTTGACGTTTATCTTCCTTGCCAATATAAAGAGCTATTAGAGAATCGATGGTTTTGGTCTGGCTTTTCATTTCTTTGAGTAAGGCCTTCATCTCATCCGATTTGTTTTCTTTAAAGAGCTTTTTATAATCAGCAAGGGTTTGCTTACTCTCTGCTAACTGTTTTACAGCAGCTGCAGCTGCAGCAGTATATCCTTCTAATTCTTTGGAAGCAGTGTATACAGCATCAGTGTTCGCAGGATCAACAGTTAACCTTGGATCGCTTTTAACCTCAATAGTTTGCTCAGATTGTTCGTCTCCAAAAGACATAACCAGACGGTATGTTCCGGGTTTTACTTGAACTCCCGAAGGCTCTCGTTTCGATTTACTGGGTTTTCTTCTCGGTCTAGAAACTCCTTTCTCATCCATATACCAATACCAACGGTAAATTCCCTTTTCTTTAGGAACCTTCTTTTTAAGGGTTCTAATCAAACGTTCTCCGTCGTATACCATGAGGGTAAGCGAGTCTTTTTTAGCTTCTTTCTTTTCGGCTTCATCTTCATCATTAGCTTTTTCCTCTTTGTCCGAGTCTTTATCTTTTTTAACAGGAGGATTGACAAAATAAGAAAGCATGGCTCCGTATTTTCGGTTGGTACCCTGGTACATTGCATCTGCACCAAAGCGGCTCCCAGTTGGTTGCTGATAAGCTGCCAAATAAGCAGTTGGTGGTTCGAATAGTTGTACGTCTTTTTCAATTATACTTGAACTAGAAGCCAAAGCTCTTAGCGGGCGAATATCATCTAGAACCCAAGCTGCTCTTCCAAAAGTTCCAATTACCAAATCGTGTTCTCTGGGGTGAATAACCAAATCTTTTACCGAAACAGTTGGAAAAATTTCGGCATCAAACTTATCCCATTGCTTTCCTGCGTTAAGCGAAATATAAAGTCCATCATCGGTTCCTAAAAACATCAAGTTTGAATTGATTGGATCTTCTACAATACTCAATGTGTAATTTTCAACATCGCCACCGTCTACAATACGTTCCCATGTTTTTCCATAATTCTTAGTTCTGTATGCATAGGGGGTATAGTTGAATCTTCTGTAATCATTTGCAACCAACAAGGCTTCTCCCTTGTTTTTATTTGAAGCTTTGATTTGAGTAATCCAACTCCCTTTGGGAAGTCCTTTGATGTTTTTGGTAACCTCATTCCAAGTAGACCCAGCATCTTGAGTGAAATGTACACGTCCATCGTCAGAAGCAACCCAAAGCATATCTTTTTCAACTGAGGAAGGTTCAATCACTAAAAGAGTACAGTGGTTTTCTGCGCCCGTAGCATCGAGGGTAAGTCCTCCACTCTCGCTCTGCTTTTGCTTTTCAGGATCATTGGTCGTTAAGTCTGGGGAAATCACCTTCCAAGTTTGCCCTTTATCCTTGCTAACATGTACGAATTGACTACCAAAATAAACGGTGCTGTTGTCAAAAGGATCTTGTCCTATTGCTGCGTTCCAATTGAATCGTAAGCGGGTATCTGCTAGTGGGTGGGTGGGGCGAACGATATAGTTGTTTCCAGTCTTCCAGTCGTAACGAGACACATACCCTTGCTGGCTCATGGCATAACCATAACGGGAATCATCTAAATCAGGTACTACATCAAATCCATCTCCAAAAGCAATTTCTTGCCAATAGGAATTTCTAATTCCTTGTACTTTCCAAACATAGGCTGGGCCTCTCCAAGATCCGTTGTCTTGCATTCCGCCATATACATTATAAGGAAATTCATTATCTACACTAATGTGATAGAATTGAGCAACTGGAATGTTGCCGATAAAACGCCAAGTTTTACCTCCATCGTGAGTAATGTTTAAGCCACCATCATTACCGTCTATCATAAACGAGCCGTCTTGCGGATGAATCCACCAAGCATGGTGATCTGGATGCACGCCGTTGGTAACTCCATAGGCAGGCATCAGCTGACTGAAATTCTTCCCACCATCTTGGGATACATTGACATAGGTAAATACAGAAAATACTCGGTTTTCATTTTGAGGATCAACGGCAATATCGGAGTAATAAAAAGGTCGATTTCCAATATCGTCTTTGTCGTTTATTTTCTTCCATTTAAAACCACCATCTTCAGACTTGTATAATGCATTTTTCTTTGATTCTACTAAGGCATAAATTATATTGGTTTTATTCGCAGCAATGGCCAAACCAATTCTCCCAAGGTCACCCTTAGGCAAGCCGTCTTCATCGGTTTTCTCTGACCAATTTTCACCGCCATCGAAACTTACATAAAGACCACTCCCCGAGCCTCCTGATTTGAAAAACCAGGGGTCCCGTTTGTGTTCCCACATAGCGGCAACTAATTTATTGGGGTTGCTGGGGTCCATAACCAAATCGGCAGCACCGGTTTTATCGTTTACGTATAGTATTTTCTTCCAGGATTTACCTCCATTGATTGTCTTATAAACTCCGCGTTCGGGATGTACACCCCAAGGAGAACCAATGGCTGCAACATAAACTATATCGGGGTTGGTAGGATCGATAAGTACGCGATGGATGTGTCTTGTTTTTTCAAGCCCCATGGACTTCCATGATTTTCCTCCGTCAAGTGATTTAAAAATTCCATATCCGCCATTCAAACTGTTTCTAGGGTTTCCTTCTCCCGTTCCTACCCAAATCACATCGGGATTGGATTGTTGAATTGCCACAGCACCAACAGAAGCGGTTACTTGATCGTTAAAAACTGGTTTCCACGTTACTCCTCCAGAAGTAGATTTCCATAAACCACCCGAAGCGGTACCTACATACATGATGTCGGAATCGGAATTCACAACGTCAATGGACGTAATCCGACCGCTCATCCCTCCAGGGCCAATATTCCTTGGCGCGGCTTCTTTGAGCCAGGTGGTAGAAAAATCTTGTGCTCCCAATTGTAGGAAACAGCATAAAAAAAATAAAGAAAATATTGGTCTCATTCTTGTGAAATTTAATTAAAAGAGTATTCCGACTAAAGGTAGAAAAAAATAGCAGTTAATGGATATTAAACAAAAAAAGCTGTTTTAAATGAAAAATTGTTTTGATTTTCCATACTTCTTTGAGAATAATATAAAGGTAGGTTTCTTGCTTACACCATAGGATTGAAAACTATAATTCTATCGATCATTAGTTAAGGTTCTTTGGGTTTTTACTTATTTCGTAGCATAGGTGTTTTTCATAATCAGGATGATGAATCATATTAGGGTGATTGAATTCGCAGATTTTTTTCATTCCTATTTTTCTCATGACATTTTCAGATTTACGATTCTGTATTGTGCAAACTGATATAATCGTATTTAGTGCTAATTCATTAAACGCAAATTCGAGGCATCTTTTTGCTCCTTCAGTTGCATACCCTCTACCCCATGTGCTTCTTTTTAATCTCCAACCGATATCAATTGCAGGAGTGTAGACTGTTTTATACTCTTGCAATGCCAGTCCAATCATCCCAACAAAAGCTCCTGATTCTTTTATTTCAGTTGCATAATATGTAAATCCATTCAATGTAAAATGTTTTTTGAGGCTCTTGATGAGTTCACCGACTTCTTTTTCTGTTAAGGTTTTTGGGAAATGTTCCATTACCATTTCATCAGAATTTAACTGTACCAATTCTTACAAATCCCTATGGTTCCAATTGCGAAAGCCTAGCCTCTCAGAAGTAAATATATATTGATCTTTTTTCATTTACTTTAATGTAAATCCTCTTTCAATAAAAATTTCGAGTATTATTCCTCTCAAAACTCCTTCATAACAATAGCCGCAACTAAAGCCAAAGTTTTTCTGTAAAATAACGGGAATGGAAACCAGTCGTAAGTTCATGGTAGCGATCAGATTGGGGTCCTTTCTTGTCACTAAGCTATAAAAACAGAATACCTTTTCAAAAGCTAATGGTAATTATTTGTAGATTTAAATTATGAAACTAAGCCACTTGTTGTACAAAGTAGACAACTTAAATGATTCGGTTCGTTTTTTCAGAGATAAAGGATTTAATGTAGAGTATGGTTCAAAAAATAAGCCCAAAAACGCATTAATTTATTTTTCAAAAGGACCCTATATTGAACTTATTCAAAATGCTCCAATTTCATTATTTGTTAGGTTTATCTTAAAAATAATTGGAAAGGGTTTTTTATTGGACCGATTTAATTCTTGGGATAACGCAAAAGCGGGCTTTTTTGGGATTTGTTTAGAAAACGATGAAAATAATTTTTTTACTGAAATTAAGATTTTAAAAAAATACGATGAAACGTTTTTTGAAACCAAAAGCCAAAGATTAGACCCTTCCGATAGACATTTAAAATGGAAATTATTATTTCCATCAAACATAAACATTCCGTTTTTTATGACTTATTTTAATATTGACCCAAAACCTAAAAGATTTACTCATCCAAATGGAATAAAAAAAATTAAAACTGTTAATCTCGGTATTCAAGATGACCTAATTCCAATTATGAATGAGCTCTGTGAAGATAGTATCCTAAACCTTACAAATGGAAATCAGATTTTTGTGGAGTATCAAACTTAATAAAATAATATATTTAAGATGTATAAGTAAATTCAACAGATGTGAATTCAATGTCCGTAGACCAAAAACTTAAACTGTTACAGCTTTCATTACATTAGGTATTACCTAAGCTATGTGATCAGAAACCAAAGAGAAAAAGCTCAAGAATATATTGCTATTTGTTAAGGTGTATATACGCAAAGAAGATTCTAAAGAAGAAAAGCAGGCAGACAATTTCGAGCTTAACTCAACCTGTAAAATCAACCCTGACAAAGCATTGTAAACTGCTTGTTTCGATAAAAAGTTTGAGTATGGTTCGAATTTGAATAAAAAATACTCCCAATCATCTTGGAAGCGCTGAGGGTGTTAAGGGATTCGAACCCATGACCTCTACCCTGTCAAGGTAGCGCTCTAAACCAACTGAGCTAAACACCCATTATAAAAGATACTAGGCCTTATTTTTTCTGCGGTCCTCTCAAATGAATCACCAAGCCGTTTAGGAAATTCCTTAAAATTTGATCTCCGCATTCCATGTATTTCGGGTGACTCTCGTTTCTAAAAAAAGCGCCTAATTCCCCTTTAGAAACTTTAAAATCTACCAGTTTACATATTGCTACAATATCTACATCTCTCAATTTGAGTGCTACACGTAGTTTTTTAAAGATGTCGTTATTCGATAATGCCATAATCAAAGATACTTTTTTTAAGAATTAATCACTAAAAAACACTTTGTTTTAAGTCAAAAATTGTCCTGAGAATTTCGAAATAAAACAAAGCAAGGGGTGCTCCCCTTAAATGTGTAAAATAAAAGTAATTCAGATTTAAAAAATTAAGTACATTTATTAAAACTTACAGGCTATGATCAATAAAACCGTATCTACTGTTTCGGAGGCCCTTGCGGGAATTGAAGATGGAATGACCCTAATGCTGGGTGGATTTGGTCTGTGTGGAATTCCTGAAAAAGCCATTGCCGAATTGGTACGTTTACAGCTTACCCAGCTGACCTGTATTTCCAATAATGCTGGCGTTGATTCTTTTGGTTTGGGGCTCTTGCTTCAACAAAAGCAAATAAAAAAAATGATCGCTTCCTATGTTGGTGAAAATGCCGAATTCGAACGGCAAATGTTGAGCGGTGAAATGGAAGTTGAACTCATCCCCCAAGGAACACTAGCAGAACGCGCACGAGCTGCTCAAGCTGGTTTCCCTGCGTTTTATACACCTGCTGGCTATGGAACCGAAGTTGCTGAAGGGAAAGAAGTACGGGAATTTAATGGTAAAATGCACGTGCTTGAACAAGCTTTTGACGCAGATTTTGCGTTTATAAAGGCATGGAAAGGAGACGAAGCTGGAAATTTAATTTTCAAAGGAACTGCTCGGAATTTTAATCCCAATATGTGCGGTGCTGCAAAAATAACTGTTGTAGAAGTTGAAGAGTTGGTTTCCGCAGGAAGTCTAGACCCCAATCAAATCCACGTACCCGGAATATTTGTACAACGCATATTTCAGGGAACAGATTATGAAAAGAGAATTGAGCAACGAACAGTACGTTCTAAATCATAAACCATGGCATTAGACAAAAACGGTATTGCACAACGCATAGCCCAAGAACTCAAAGATGGCTATTATGTCAATCTTGGCATTGGAATCCCAACCCTAGTGGCAAATTATATCCCAAATCATATTGCTGTAGAATTTCAAAGTGAAAACGGTGTTTTGGGGATGGGACCTTTTCCTTTTGAAGGGGAAGAAGATGCCGATATCATCAATGCTGGAAAACAGACAATAACGACCCTTGAGGGAGCCTCTTTTTTCGATTCTGCCACAAGCTTTGCCATGATCCGAGGGAAACATGTAGATCTTACGATTTTAGGCGCCATGGAAGTTTCTCAAACAGGTGATATTGCCAATTGGAAGATTCCTGGTAAAATGGTAAAAGGAATGGGAGGTGCTATGGATTTGGTGGCTTCTGCCGAAAATATTGTAGTAGCCATGATGCATACCAACCGAGCTGGGGTATCCAAACTGCTTAAAAAATGTAGCCTCCCGCTTACTGGCGTAGGGTGTGTTAAAAAAATTGTAACCGAATTGGCCGTTATGGATGTTGGTCCAACTGGTTTTATTTTAAGAGAAACTGCACCAGGGGTTTCCATCGATGAAGTCATTAAAGCAACAGCAGGCGATATAGACGTAGCTGAGGATGTTTGTGTAATGTCCTTTTAAAAAAAACATATGAATCAAAATTTAATCAACCACCTAATCAGCATTGTCGGGGAAGCCAATATACTCCACTCTGGTGCTGAAAAAGAACGTTTTACACACATCTGGAAAACAGATATTCCACTAGAGGCAATTGCTGTTGTGTTTCCTACTTCTACTCAAGAGGTGTCCGAAATAATGAAGCACTGCCAAAGTGTTCAACAAGAGGTGATCATTCATGGAGGCTTGACCAATCTAATTGGCGGAACGGAGACACAGGCCAGTCAACTAGTACTAGCTTTAGACAAAATGAATTCGATTGAAGAAGTCGATGAACAGAGTCGAACAATTACTGCTCAAGCAGGAGCGATCTTAGAAAATCTGATTGATGCCGCTCATGAAAAACAACTCTTATTACCGATGAGTTTTGGAGCAAAAGGCTCTGCACAAATCGGAGGTGTCGTTTCAACCAATGCTGGAGGCTTACGGGTATTTCGATACGGTATGACGCGTCAAATGGTTTTGGGAGTAGAAGCTGTACTTCCCAACGGAACAATCATTTCATCGCTTAAAAAAATAATAAAAGACAATTCGGGTTACGACTTAAAGCAACTCTTTATTGGCTCTGAAGGAACCCTAGGGATTATCACTAAGGTTATTATGCGGCTTTCTGAAGCCCCGACCAGCCGCTCTTCAGCTATTGTTGGTATACAAAATTACGAGCAAGTTATTGGTCTATTGAAATTCTTAGAGAAAAACTTAGCCGGAATGTTAAGCGGTTTTGAACTCATGTGGCAAAGTACCTACAAGGCCATGACGAGCGAAAATTCTCACTTGATCCCGCCTCTTAGTCAAGAATATCCCTACTATGTTTTTGTTGAAAGCTTAGGGACCAAGCCCGCGGAAGATTACAGCAGACTAGAAGACCTTATCGGGGAAGCATTAGAAACAGAATTGATACAAGATGCCGTAATGGCTCAGTCAGAAAGGGAGTTACATTCCATCTGGCAGATTCGAGAAGACGTATCTGTTTTAGCCGCTCAGGCCAATTTCGATCAACATTTCGATATCAGTATCCCTATTCCACTCATTGGAAAAATGGTCGACGATGCGGTTGAAGCCCTAGAAAAGCTCCCCTTTGTGAGCTGTGTGTTTCCATTTGGTCATGTAGCTGACGGGAATATCCATTTTATTATTGGAAAAAAAGAAAACAACGCAGCCATCATAAAATCAATCAATGACATCATATATCAGCCTTTAAAAGCAGTTGGAGGTTCCGTTTCTGCTGAACACGGAATTGGATTACACAAAAAAGAATACTTGTCTTTTTGTAGATCGGAAGCGGAAATTGAGCTTATGAAAACGCTTAAAGAAACATTTGATCCGCTACACATTCTTAACCCGAGAAAGATTTTATCGATCGAATAAACCTTATTCGTCGTCGTCTTCTAATCTAAGGGTTAGATTTCGGATTTCGGAGTCAAAGGGGTACTGAATAATACCCAAGTCATTTTGGGTGCTTTCGCCCTTGATGAAATTTAGACTAAAATTGGAAAGGGAAGGCAACGAAAGTTTAACACGTACAAACCTACCGTCGGTCATATCTGACACAGCCCAAAGGGCAATCCCGTTGTATTCCAAAACTAAACGCCTTATCCCAGGATACTCCGTTGGTGAGGTAAACACCGTAGGTTTCGGTATTGCATCTGCTGCCACATAAGTAATTGGATTTCCAAAACTGGTCAGCGTAAAGGTGCTTGTTTCTGACACTCCCGAGACATTTGTTACTGTTGTACTGCTCTCCGTATAGGTAGTAGCTACATAAAGTTTTTCCTTCTTATTAAGTCGATATTCAAATTCTAAAGCCAGCCTATTAGCAGGGAATTCAGAAAACACTTTGGTGCATTCTGCAGCATTTTCAACAGTATGGGAAACAAAAATCCAAGAAGGTATTTCATCTCCGTCCGAATTGAGATATGGTTCAAAATCAGTGAGTCCAGTTGTGCCGGTAGTGGTCCAACTATCAGCAGAAAAAGACCAATCATCCTTATAAAACGAACGAATATAATCCGTGTAAAAACGCATATCTTGATCTTCTGTGTTGTAGGCTTTTAACCCTACATCAAAAGTCCCATAACCATTGTATTGAACTATTTGTTGAACCAAAGTGGAAGAAGCCGGGGTTCCACCAGGAAATTGCCACGACAGACTATCGACATTCGATGCCGTTGCAATATAGGTGACATCAAAAGTTGGAGTCCCAGTACTGATAGATGATAGCAAGGAGCGTTCAGAAGTTACAAAAGAAGCATTTACACTTCCTGTATTTTCCCATCCATCCGTTTTAATGGGATCAGCTTGGGTATAAAAAATAGGATTTTTTGTGCAACCCACTACAAGTAGTAGTGCAAGTAAACCAATACCCATGATCCCAGAAAAAGCTGTAACTTTCATAGGGTAAAAATAAAGTAATTATTTACTATAATTATAAAATTATAGTCTATTTAAGCTTTTTACCAAAAAAAACTAACACTTGGACCTTTCATATTCATCAAAAAGAGGTCCTGATTTTAATTAATTTAGTTAACTTCTGTCTTTAAAAACCCAAACCCGCTACTTTCTCCTATGAAATCATTTTACTCTAAATACAGAATACTATTTATACTGGTCTTCCTTTTTGCTTTTATTAGTTTAGTCGATGTGGTTGTTTTAAGTGGCTCGTTCAAGGGCATGGAAAATTATAAACACTTAATTTATATGGCTTTTCTCGTAGGTGGAGTTATTTTATTATTGACTCAAATCATCAAAGAAGATGATGAAAAGAATGGCTCTTGATTTTTATCAAAAAAACTTTTCCTTCTATTATCTTTACAAAAAAAACAATGAAACACTTCTCTAAGGAGGCTATTGGAGCGATGCCCTCAATTTATCGCTTGAATATGATAAACAGCTGTACGGGTTATAAATCTGCCAATTTGATTGGTACACAATCTAAGGAAGGAAATACAAACCTTGCTGTTTTTAACTCTGTGGTCCACTTAGGAAGCAATCCTCCGCTGATCGGTTTTATTCTAAGACCAACAACAGTTCCGAGGCATACCCATCAAAACATGAAGGATTCGGGCTTCTTCACCGTTAATAACATCCATTACAGTCAAATCGAAGATGCACACCATACCTCAGCAAAATATCCTGAGGATGTTTCAGAATTTTCACAGACGGACTTAGAAGAAGAATACAAAGAAAACATCGAGGCTCCATTTGTTAAAAATGCCCCACTCCAATTGGGATGTACCTATGTAAATGAATATCACATCAAAGAAAATGATACGTTGATGCTTGTTGGACAAGTTGAGCATATTTTCATGGAAGATGAAATGCTCTTAGAAGATGGTTGGGTACAGCTGGATAAGGGAGGCGTGGTTGCAATCAATGGACTCGATGGTTATGCACTACCCAAACTCCTTGAACGCTATCCGTATGCACGACCAAAAACGCAAGAATAATGGATTTTATCAGTGAAGAGCTTCTCGACTATGTGACCAAAAACTCACATGATGAACCTGAAATTTTAAAAGAACTAACTCGAGAGACGTACCAAAAAGTTCTTTTACCGAGAATGTTGAGCGGGACTCTACAGGGTCGTTTTTTGAGTATGCTTTCAAAATTAACAAGTCCCACAAGAATTTTAGAAATTGGAACCTATACGGGCTATGCAACCTTATGTTTGGCTGAAGGCCTGGTTAAAGGCGGCTCTATAGACACTGTTGACAAAAATGAAGAATTATTTGATTTTCAAAGAAAATACTTTGATCGATCGGGCTATGGTTCGCAAATTGAGCAACACCTGGGCAATGCAATCGACATCATTCCAAAACTCAAATCGGGATACGACCTAGTTTTTTTGGATGCAGACAAAACAAATTACCTCAATTACTATGAGCTAGTACTTCCCAAAATGAATGCTGGGGGAGTGATTTTATCAGACAATGTATTGTGGAGTGGCAAGGTAGTTAAGCAAGCAGACCCAAAAGACAAGGATACACAAGTGCTTCAAGAATTCAATCGCCTCCTAGCTAGCGACCCAAGAATAGAAAGCGTTTTACTTCCTTTACGAGATGGCTTGACATTGAGTCGTGTTCGTTAAAGTTTCCTTTTGATTGATCCCGTAATTTTATCGAAATCGTCTTTGACTTGTTCAATTTCTTTGGTCAATTCTGAAGTAATGGATTTAGAAGGGTCAATTTCCGCAGACTTTTGAATCTCTGTTTTAATTTCATTCGTTGCATTGCGTACTTGAGTCATTCCCTTTGCCAATCCTCTAGCAATGGAAGGGATTTTGTCTGCACCAAATATTAAAAGCACAATGAAGAAAACAAATACTATTTCTGCACCGCTGATGAATGTAAACATCTTCTCGTTTTTTACAAATATACAGTCAATAAAAAAGCAGCTAAAACTTTTAGCTGCTTTTATTATTTTGACTTTATCCTTTTACAGTTTCCTTGAACTTGTCAAAGTCGGTTTTAACTTCTTCTTTTGGCCACGCATTATTTGATAAATCAACATCTGCTGTTTCAGCTTTTGGATCTATCGTTATGCCTATGATTTCTTTATCCGAGGTAAGCATTTTCTTTACTGATTGGTCATTCTTGCGCCAAACTTGTACAGGATAAGTAACCAACTCCTTTGTACCATCTGCATAAGCATACTCAACAATAATTGGCATTACAATTCCACCTGGCTTCTCAAATTCGATTTCATAAAAGAATTTGGGTAAGGTTTTGCCAGCAAGATCGGCACTATTCTCAGCTAGATAATTTTTTAAGACATCCGAATTAATTTCTGAGCTATCCAACTCTTCTGTAAATTCTTCTGAATCTTCTGCAACCATGAATACCATGGGAGGAAGCTCATCTACTGTCATTCCATAACTATTAACCAATTCTTTAACTTCTTGTGTTGGGTTTGGCGAAATGTGGTAGCGTTTAACCGACTTTAACCCTATATCAACAACATCAGTCGAGTAAAACCATCCCCTCCAAAACCAATCCAAATCTACAGCAGAAGCATCTTCCATTGTTCTAAAGAAATCTTCTGGTGTAGGATGCTTAAACATCCAACGCTGTGCATAGGTTTTAAAAGCATAATCGAATAGTTCTTTCCCCATAATCGTTTCTCTCAAAATATTGAGAGCAGTTGCAGGTTTCCCGTAAGCATTGGGTCCTAACTGATATACGTTTTCTGGATTCGACATAATTGGACTGATGAAATCCTGATCACCAGACATATATCGAACAATCTTCGAAGGGTCGCCTCTTCTTGAGGGATAATCGGTTTCAAACTCTTGTTCTGTTAAATATTGCATAAACGTATCTAAGCCTTCATCCATCCATCCCCACTGACGTTCATCTGAGTTTACAATCATCGGGAAGTAGTTATGTCCAACTTCATGAATGATGACGCTAATCATTCCATACTTAACGCGGTCAGAATAGGTTCCATCTTCATTGGGTCTCCCATAATTCCAGCAAATCATAGGGTATTCCATCCCTTGGTTTTTGGCATGAACAGAAACTGCTTTGGGGTAGGGATAGTCAAATGTATATTTTGAATAAACTTCCAAGGAGTGTGCAACTACTTTGGTGGAATACTCTTCCCATAATGGATTTCCTTCCTTAGGATAAAGAGAAGCTGCAATTACGTTTTGATTTCCCACTTTTACAGCCATCATATCCCAAATAAAACGTCTCGAGGTTGCAAACCCAAAGTCACGTACATTTTCAGCTACAAACTTCCATGTACTTTTTTTAGTTGCTTTGGTTGCTTCTTTTGCTTTAGCTTCTTCCTGGGTTACAATAAAAACTGGCTCATCGAAGGTATTTAATGCTTTTTTATAGCGTTGAAACTCGGTTCGAGAAAGGACCTCTTTTGGGTTTTGCAACTCTCCTGTAGCCTCCATAATGTGATCTTCTGGAACGGTAATGTTCACCTCATAATTTCCAAAATTTAATGCGAACTCACCATTGCCCCAGAACTGATAGTTCTGCCAGCCTTCAACATCGTTATACACAGCCAACCTAGGAAAGAACTGTGCTATTACATAGGCTCTGTTGTCGTCTTCAGGGAAATACTCGTATCCAGAACGGGCTCTGTTGGTCACGTGGTTGTTTACATTATACCACCATTTGATTGAGAACACATATTGTGCTCCACTTTTTAAAGGAGTAGGAAGATCAACCCGCATCATGGTTTGATTTATGATATAGCGTAAAGGTTTCCCGTTTGCATCTTTAACATGTTGTATGTTAAATCCGCCGTCAAAAGGTTCATTCATTGTCTCATCAACAAAACTTTCAACCCTTTTTAAAGGGGAAATGCCTGAGGCATTTTTCTCTAAAGCGGGAGCGTCTTTTGTTCGAATATTCTGATCCAATTGAACCCAAAAATATGCAAGTTCATCTGGAGAATTGTTTGTATAAGTAATGGTTTCTTCTCCGTAAAGCTTGGTGTTTTCGTCATCCAATTCGATGTCCATGACATAATCTACTTGCTGCTGATAGTAATCAACACCAGGGGCTCCAGAAGCCGTTCTAAATCGGTTTGGAGTAGCAAACTCTTCATAAAGTTGCTTGAAGTTATTGTTGTTTTTGTGACCAGCTTGCGTTTTTGTTGGGGCTTCTTCTTGAGCGACAAGAGTAGCAGAAGAAATAAAAACAAAGGCGAAAAATGAAAAAATATGTCTCATAAGTAATTGATAAGATTTAATTTGATTGTAAAGTAGCTTTTTTTTTAAATTAATGTGCCCAAAATTGTGCTAAAATTGTTTTGGAAGCATCCATTAGAAAACTCTTTTTTGTATTTGTAGTTTTTAAATGAACTATATTTTGCTGCCCCGTCCGAAAGGGAATCAAGATTGTGTTGCGGATTTCAAAACTTGAAGGAGGGTGCAGCACTGTCGCTTCTGCAAAGATTAGAATTTGATCATCTTTATATTGTCTCCCAATATAGTCGAGTGCAACTTTTTTTTTGTCAAAAAATAAATTAAAGTTATTTTCAAAAAAAAGCTGAACTAAGGAATCAATTGTTGCAGCTTTTATATCGGGTTGAAGTTGGATTTTATCCTCGGTTTGCGCATTGAAATAAGCCTCTATATCGTCAATAAAAATTCGGGTAGTCACTTGTAATTGCTGCTTATCTTCAACATAAACGACCTCTGTACTGGAAACATAATAGTCGTGAAGGCTACTTGAACTACTCAAGAATGTAACAATAAAAAACAAAATGGAGACGGCTCTAATCTGGTACATTGGTTTGGGTGTAAGTTTTGGCATAGTCAGAAAACGTTTGTACTATTTCCTGGTGCCTGCTTTGATTGAATAATTGAAGTAATGTTGTGTTTTCACTACACCCCAATACAAAATCATAGACTTGCTCAGGTTCCAAATTATAATTTTCAGAAAAGAAATATAAGCCATAAAACTCGATAATCTTCAACATCGTTTTAAATTCTTTGTCTTGTTTACGTTTCAATTTTAATTTTCTATAGTAGCCAGAAACGTACTTATAAACTGCTTCAACATCAACCTGAACTAAGGCTAAGTTGAGTGCCATCTCCTGAATTGAGGGGATGCGTTCTTTTCGCTGCCCTTTAAATCCTGGTATACCTACATCATAAAAATTTAAAGGTCTGGGGATGTTTGCATTGGTTATGTCTGAGGATAAGTTTCCGGATAAATCGTGGGGTTTAACGATCACTTCATCGAGTTCATTAACAAAAGCTTCTAAATAAACGGTTATTAATTCTGAATCAAAAACCGACTGGCTAATCAGCAACTCTTTGAATTTAAACTGAATTCCAGAAAATTGCAACCGTTCCCCTACCTGCACTGAAATTTCAAAATAACCATCGGCATCTGAAATGACCGCGTTTGCACGGGAAGTATTCACCACATGAATTCCAGAAAGCGAGAGGCTTTCGTGGTGTAATTTACCTTGGAGCAACTTGAATTGCTGACTGTAAAGGGATCCACCTGAAAGGCAAATAAAAAAAGAAACAATGCAAAAACCTGTTTTCACCTAACTTGTGTCTTGTATTCCTGACTGGCTTTGACTAGGTAATCGATTAACTGGAACTCCATGTCTTTCTTAAACAGTTTTTGAGTGGGTAAAATACGATCCATTTCCATTAAAAAACCTTCTGCTTCTTCTGCGCTCAGTCCTAGGTCTTCAGTGAAAAAAGTAGTTTCAAAAAGGTAGGGAAGCACTTCGCTAGGAATTAATTTTTTCTCGGAATTCCCTTCGTTTTTAGACAACAAATGACCCAAAAGCTTGGCTACATTTACAAAATTAAGACCATTTGCAAGTTGTCGATCATCGGCAGCTCTATTGATTAATTTGGTTGATTTATCTTGGGTATAATCAACACGCTTAAATTCTTCCTTTTTCATATCCAAGAACTTTTGCTGATTTTCTGGACCAACAACAACCTCATCCAAAATATTAATCCGTTCGTTTATAGAAACTACAATACGGTTTTTCTTAATCATTTCGGCAGTAACCTTTACCGTTCTAATTTTGTATTGTACCGATGAAAAAATAAGCTCGTCTCCTACTCGAACTGGAATCTCGAACTCCCCTTCTCCGTTTGTAATTGTATTGAATTGGGCTGTATTATTAACCACATTTGCTGCAATCACATTACTGTTTCTATAAAGCAGGCGTCCTTTTATGGAGGTTCTGCTTTCTTGTCCAAAATTCAAATAAGAACAAAGGAGTGCCAAAAAAAGAAGTTTAGTCTTCATTGTTTAAAAATAAAAATATAATTCCTACGACCAAGAAAAAGAGGTGTTAATATTACTGTTAAAGTAAGATCCTCTTTGAGCTTTATTCCCTTAAAAAAAGGCATAAAAAAAGAGCGAGAGACCGGGTTCGAACCGGCGACATTCAGCTTGGAAGGCTGACGCTCTACCAACTGAGCTACTCTCGCTTTTCAAATGCTAATATAGCACTTCTTTACAAATCTTTGAAAAAATGATAGCCTAAGATTTTAAAACCTTGATTATAATAAAACTTATGCGAAGCCGTATTCTGCACATAGGTGTTGAGTTCTAAAGAATCACACCCCTTGGCCTTGCAATACTGAGCAATATATTCGAACATTGTATCGCCAAGGCCTTGGCCCTGATATTGGGGTAAAATAAAAACATGATCCGGCTCGCAGCTCAATCCAGCATAATGTCGGGTTTGAAACCAAAGGCCACAAACACCAATCAGTTTTTCTTCGTATAACATGCCCAAGCACTCGTAATTCTGAGTAAACATAGCTTCAAAACGAGAACGAAGAACCTCATCTGAGAATTTGTTATTAGTAAATTCTTGTATCAAAGGAATGATACTTGAAATTGATTCTTTATCAAGAATTTGAAATTGAATGTCCATATTGTAAAAAGATAAAGTGTGAAATTACAAAAAGAGAGATTCTTTTTCATTAACAAGTTTAAATAAAGTAGTTCTCCTTTTGATTTTCTATTTTTATAAAAAATGAATACTCCACAATGGAAATCAGAAGCATATCCAGCACACAGACATTCGAAATACGACACCCTATTTTGAGGGCAGGTCAACCTTTAGAAAGTTGTAAATTCATTGGCGATGAGGATGTGGAAACGCTTCACTTTGGTGCTTATGAGGAGGAGCGTCTTATCGGAGTTCTTTCGTGCTATTTAAATAATGGAACGCATTTTAATCAAGGTAAAAATTATCAAATTCGCGGGGTTGCGGTAGTCGAAAAATTACAACAAAAAGGTATTGGAAAAGCACTTATGCTTTATGCCGAACAACTGCTAAAAACAAAAGTATGTAATCACATTTGGCTAAATGCTCGGGTAACTGCATCATCTTTTTACACAAAACTGGGCTATCTCGAAATTGGAACTGTTTTTGAAGTCCCTGTAATTGGAACGCATCAATGTTTTTACAAAAAATTTAATCAATGAAAGTAACCCTCCTTCTATCCTTTTCTCTGTTTTTCAGCTCACTCCTACCACTTGCTGCTCAGGAGCAAAGTTCTTTATCATCGCAAACCATGTTGTTAATTGGGCAAGGATCACCAGTGCTGATTGGAGACCAATATAAACTTGTTAAAGAGGCCGCAATCGCATTTGAAAAGATGGTATTGGCTGCTGCACAAGACAGTATTCAAATTCAAGTAGTATCTAGTTATCGGGATTTCGATAGGCAATTGGCGATTTGGAACCGTAAATTCACTAAAAACGAAGCCTTGGGAATGACACCAGAACAAAACATAGAAAAAATAACTTTATACTCAACAATACCCGGAACTTCTAGACATCATTGGGGCACTGACATTGATTTAATCGCTGTACAGCCAAAAGTCGAAGGAGATGTTTTGCTCCCTCATTTATTTGAAAATGAAGGGCCCTATGCACCTCTTAAAAAATGGATGGACGAACATGCAAACTCGTTTGGCTTCCACTTGGTCTACACAAAAGATCATGAGCGAAAGGGATTTCAATATGAGCCTTGGCACTACAGCTATTTGCCTGTTTCTAAAAAAAATCTTGAATTGTATTTAAAACTTGAGTTAGAATCCATTCTAAAAGACAAAAACATTCTGGGGGAGGAACATTTTACGGATGAGTTCATTCAACACTACCTTGAAGAATATATCTTAGGGATTTCAGCCGAACTACTTTTAAAAGAAGAATAGTTTCAAGAGTAGTTTTCTATATGGGCGACTAAACTCTCTTTTTGTGATTTTTATATCTTGATATTTTTTTGGGAAGCTAAGTTACAGACAAATTCATCCTCCTCTTCATTAGGAATTATTTCTTGTAACTTATCTAAATTCACTAACAAGCCCGGAGTCACCTCAAAAATATTAGAATGTGTTTGTGTTAATTTAAAAAAAGTTTCAAAACTCGTTTTATAATTATAAACTACACCATTATCAAATTGTATTAAAGTACCCTCGGTTTTTTTTCTGATGTAGCATAAATACTTCTGTAAGCATAAGTGAATATATATATATATTTAAAAGTAGTGATATATATTATAGTGTGCAAAATTTAAGGCTATTAAGACTGTAAACATACAAATATTCAAAAACATTCTAAGCTTATTTTTTATGTCTATATTTATTCAAATTAAAGATAAACTCCAATTTAGAAATGAAAAAAAGCTACTATCAACCAGAAGACCTTAAAAACTTTGGGAAAATCAACGAATGGAATGAGGCCTTGGGCACCAAATTCTTTGATTACTATAACAGTGTGTTTGAGGAAGGATCTCTATCTGCTCGTGAAAAATCTTTAATTGCACTTGCGGTTTCCCATGTTATTCAATGTCCGTATTGTATCGACTCCTATACCAAAGATGGTTTACAAAGAGGAATTGAAAAAGAAGAAATGATGGAAGCTGTGCACGTGGGTGCAGCAATCAAAGCAGGAGCAGCTCTGGTTCATGGAGTTCAAATGATGAATCGCCACGATCAATTGAGCATGTAATATGAAAATAAAATCCCTCAAATCTCGACAAGATTCTCTTGCACAAACCGAAAAACAACTCGAAATCCTTTCTGGCGGAATTTTTAAAGACGGAAGTCTTCCAACTTTTAAAGAAAAAGTAAAAGCCAGCAACTTGGTGGCTGTTCGTCCCATTGCCTTAGAAATTCTACAAATTAATGTAGGCTATATGTGTAATCAGGTTTGTGCCCACTGTCATGTTGATGCTGGTCCCGACAGAAAAGAAATAATGACCCATGAAACCCTGGAACAAATTTTGGCTGTATTACAAGTCAATAAAATCAAGACAGTAGACCTTACGGGTGGAGCTCCAGAAATGCATCCAGAATTCCGTTGGTTTGTAGAAGAAATTCGCAAAACAAGCGTGGAAGAAATTATTGTTCGTTCAAATTTGACCATTATTCTGGCAAACAAAAAATATCATGACCTTCCGGAGTTTTTCGCTAAACATAAGGTTCATGTCATTTCATCACTCCCTTTTTACAAAAGAGGCAAAACAGATAAACAACGAGGCGATGGAGTTTTCGACGCTTCAATTAAAGCGTTACAAATGCTCAATAAGGCTGGATTTGGAATTCCCAATGGCTCCCTTGAGCTGGATTTGGTCTATAACCCTTCCGGTGCTTTTTTACCAGGGGATCAAAAAGCCTTAGAATTGGATTTCAAAAAGGCTTTAAAAGAAGATTTTGATATCGAATTCAATCAGCTATTCTCAATTACAAATCTTCCGATCAGTCGTTTTTTAGACTACCTCCTTGCTTCAGAAAACTATGAAGAATATATGTATTCTCTCGTTGAAGCTTTTAACCCAATGGCCGTTGAAAATGTAATGTGCACCAATACCATTTCGGTAAGTTGGGAAGGCTTTTTATTTGATTGCGATTTCAATCAAATGTTGGGTTTAAAAGTTGACGCATCGGCAACTCATATTAGTGAATTTAACACGGACATACTTTCGGATCGCAACATTCGCTTATCACAACATTGTTATGGTTGTACAGCTGGCGCAGGAAGTAGCTGCCAAGGAAGTATTGCCTAGATTTTTGAATATGAATAAAAGACTACTTCTAGTTTTTACAAAAAACCCTCAACTCGGAAAAGTTAAAACTCGATTAGCGAAAACAATCGGAGATGAAAAAGCGCTTTTAATATTTCAAAAATTAATTGAAAAAACAGCCCAAACCATTGGGCCAATGTCCGTTCATAAAAATCTGTATTATTCTGAATTTATTGAAAATGGAGATCCATGGGACGGGCAAGTTTCTCAGAAAAAAATTCAAAACGGAGACAGCCTTGGCGAACGAATGAGCCATGCCTTTCAGGATGGTTTTGAGCAAGGGTTTGAACAAATTGTAATTATTGGAACCGACCTTTGGGATCTTGAATCCAGCGACATTGATGAAGCTTTTAAAGCACTTGAGACCAATACAGCTGTACTAGGACCAGCAACAGACGGGGGTTATTACCTCCTTGGACTTTCACAAGGGATACCTGAAATTTTTAAAAATAAGAATTGGGGAACAGCATCTGTGTTGAAAGACACCATGGATGACTTTAAAGAAAAAAAAGTAGTGCTTCTAAAACCAAAAAACGATGTTGATTATTACGAAGACCTTCGTACATTTCCCGAACTTTTAAACCACCTCGACCAATGAAAACCATGATACAACAGCTGGAAGAAAGCACACAGTTTTTTAAAGATCAAGGAATTGAATCGGGTGCCGTTGGCATTATTTTGGGAACTGGTTTGGGCGATTTGGTAGAACATATAGCAATAGAAAAAGAAATTGCTTTTGATGTAATTCCACACTTTCCCGCAGCAACTGTAGAATATCATAGCGGCAAATTAATCTATGGAACCCTTAACTCTAAAAAAGTTCTTGTCTTTCAAGGCCGCTTTCATCTATACGAAGGCTATAATTTTTTCGAAATCACCTACCCTGTTCGAATACTGTATGCGCTCGGTGTTCAAAAACTAATACTGAGTAATGCAGCTGGTGCTGTCAACTTACGTTTTAACAAAGGGGAGATTATGTTGATCGAAGATCACATAAACTTACAAGGAGGCTCGCCTCTTGCCGAAAAAGGAACTGATGTTCTCGGCAATCGCTTTGTAGACATGAGTGCACCCTATTGCCCAGAAATGACTCAAAAAGCAAAAGCAATTGCTTCGGAGGAGGGTATCACACTCCACAAGGGAGTATATGCAGCAGTAGTTGGCCCACAACTCGAAACAAAAGCAGAATATCGTTACCTGAAAGTAATTGGGGCCGACGCCGTAGGAATGTCAACAGTACCAGAAGTAATTGTTGCGAATCAACTTGAAATGGATTGTATCGCTTTTTCCGTACTGACGGATGTATGTGATCCAGATAATTTAAAACCCATTGATATTTCCGACATCATGGCCATGGCCAAAAAAGCGGAACAGTCTTTGATTGTATTAGTAAAAAAAATAATTTCATCCCTATAAATAAAAAATCAAATGAGCTACTTAGAAGTAACTAAAGATGTTTACAAAGAAGCTGCTTTAACACCTGATGTTGGTTTATGCTGTACAACTACCCCCATTTGGCAATTTCCAGGGCTTCAAATCCCAACCATCATGCAAGAAATGAATTACGGATGTGGCTCAACGGTCCACCCCCGTGATTTAGTAAACAACCCAAAAATTTTATACGTAGGAGTTGGCGGAGGGATGGAACTCCTTCAATTTTCCTATTTTTCTAGACAAAAAGAAGGAGTCATTGGAATTGATGTAGTCGATGAAATGCTGGAAGCTTCTCGTAAAAACTTTGTGCTAGCAGAAAAACAAAACGCTTGGTTCCAATCTGATTTTGTGACGCTAAAAAAAGGCGATGCCTTAAATCTTCCCGTTACAGATAACAGTATTGATGTTGCTGCCCAAAACTGCCTGTTCAATATTTTCAAAATGGAGGAACTCAAAAAAGCCTTAGAAGAGATGTATCGCGTGCTGAAACCACACGGTAGATTAGTGATGAGTGACCCTACTTGCGAGCAACCAATGAACACAACACTTCGAGAGGATGAACGCCTTCGAGCTTTGTGTCTTTCTGGATCAATTCCATTAGCTGATTATGTAAAAATGTTAACTGATGTTGGGTTTGGAACTATTGAAATTAGAGCCAGAAGACCCTACCGTATTTTAGATCCCAAGCACTATGTCACCGAAGAACACATTTACATTGAAAGTGTGGAAGTCTGTGCAATTAAAGATCCGATGCCAGAAGATGGACCTTGCATCTTTACTGGAAAATCTGCAATCTATTTCGGTGGAGAAGATTTTTTTGACGATAAAAAAGGACATATACTACTACAAAACCAGCCCCTTGCAGTTTGTGATAAAACTGCTGACGCTCTTAACAATATTAATCGAGACGATATCTTCATCAGTGAATCTACTTTTCACTATGATGGAGGTGGTTGTTGTTAAATCCTAAATACAATGAAAACCCTACTTATTACTTTATTAATTTCACTCGGACTTACAAATTCAGAAATCAATTTTCAGCAAGATCAAAACCAAGACAAAGGAATACATGCTAGCTGGAATGTATTACTACAGCAATATGTGGATGCCGATGGAAATGTTGACTACCGCAGTTGGAAGAAAAGTCAAACCGATTTAGACAAATACATCCAACTTCTTGAAAAGACTCCCCCCGCAAATTATTGGGACAAAAATGATTCTTTAGCCTATTTCATCAATGCTTATAATGCGGTAACTGTTAAATTAATTTTAGACAACTACCCTTTAAAAAGCATTCGAGACATCAAAGACCCATGGGATAGCAAAAGTTTGAATCTCCCGAATAACCGTTTGACCTTAAACGACATTGAACATAAGGTTTTACGAAAAATGGATGATCCCCGCATTCACTTTGCAATCAATTGTGCATCTGCATCCTGCCCCCAATTGTCAAATGAAGCATTTCGAGCTTCGAAGGTTCAAAAGCAACTTGAAGAAGCAACAGCACTTTTTATAAACGACACCTCAAAAAATCAAATTTCAGAAAAAAATATTGGCCTATCAAAAATATTTTTATGGTTTTCCAAAGACTTTGGGAGTAAGAAAGAACGTCTTGCGTTCATTCAAAAATATTCACAAAAACCCTTTAAGGATAACGCTAAAATAAAGTACCAAGAATACGATTGGAGTCTGAATGAATAAAGCATATTTATCCATTATAATCCCCGTATTAAACGAGCTTGAACAGCTCGAAGAACTAACGACTATCTTAAAAAAACGAAGTGTTTTTCACAACGAAATCATCGTTGTTGATGGTGGGAGTTCGGATGGAAGTATTGAATGGCTTGAAAGAAAAGAAGGGATTACTTTAATCCAAACCAAAAAAGGGAGAGCCCATCAGCAAAATGAAGGTGCTAAAATTGCTACATCAGAAATTTTATATTTCTTACATGCAGATTCTCGACCACCCAAAGAGTTTGACGAAATAATATATACGGCTTACACAAAAAACAACAAGGCAGGTTGCTTCCGATTAGGGTTTTCGAGCAATCATTGGGCTTTGAGTTTGGCTGCAAGTGCCAGTCGATTCAACAGTCGTTATTGCCGCGGAGGAGATCAATCTTTATTCATTCAAAAAAAACTTTTTAATACCCTCAATGGGTTCAACGAGGAGTATATCATTTGTGAAGACGGGGAACTTATCGATCGTATTTACAAACACCATTCTTTTTGTGTTTTACCTCAAAAGGTGATTACCTCATCCCGTCGTTTTACAGAAAATGGCGTGCTTCGATTACAGTTTCATTTTATGATGATTCATATTTTGCGGGCCTTGGGAAAATCTCACGCTACACTGCACAAATACTATTGCCAATTTGTGAAGTAACGTCCAATGACTGCTTCGGCGGGTTTATTTTGAGGGGAAAAAGTGGTGTCCGAAGTACCACCAGAATTTAGGTGATCAGGAAACCATTTCCAAATAAAACCTCCAGCCCACCAGGGCTTGTTCTGAAAACTTACAAAAAGTGCTTCAAGGGCATCTGCCTGAGTCTGACCATTGAACGCTTGTTCGCGCAAACTGTAATCCCATGGCTTTGTTGTAGGTTGATCTATACTGCGATACCCCATTTCAGTAAAAACTATTTTTCGATTGTATTTTTCAGCAAAGGCTTTTAGATTGTCAACATAGGGCTGCCAAAGTTCAGTCAAAACGCTTACCGTAGGACTGGCGGTTTTCAAAGGGAAATAAGCATCAATACCTACATAATCCAATTGATCCCAAAACGGAACATTTTCAAATTGATCCCAATTCTCAGCATAAGTCAACTTCCCCGAATAAACTTGTTTGATTTCATAAATCAATTGTTTCCAATACGCAGGGCTGTTAGCAACCACGGACTGTAATTCAGTTCCTATACAAAGCATCGGGATGTTAGTTTCTTCCGCAAGCTGAGCAAAATGCAGAATGAATTGTCGGTAAGATTCCTGAAATTGCTTCCACTCTTCTGGAGAGTTAAATGAAATTATTCCCGTAAACACACCTCCTTTAATCCAAATATGCGGCTTGAGCATTACCGAAATCCCTGCTCTTTCAAAAAAAGGAACTGCTTGTTCGATTCCATTTTTAGTTTCCCCTTGCCATTGCCAAGAGGTATTATACGAAACCACAGGTGTCTGGGCAGATTGCATATAACCGTAGGGCATAAGAGCTACCCAATTAGCAGCACGCTCTTTTATGGGAATAAGATGTTCTTGGTTTACTTGATCACGAGTACCCACAAAACTCAAGCCTCGAATCTCTTGGCTCCAGTTTTTGAATGGACAAAAGATCAAAACAGTTAATAAAAAAACTAAACTGTTCTTTCTCATAATACACTAAAGGTACACAAGTCAAAGTCTTGGCTATTAATTTTAGAAAATTATTCTACAAGCAAATAATAGGGTATGAAAATAATAATCGTAAAAAAAAGAGAGCCAATACCGCAAATGAGTATGAATCCAAGGATAGAAAAAAGATCAGTTGACCCTTTAAAATCAGGATAATAACTTTTAACAAACAATGCTGAGGCTATTAACGAAAGGGCAAGAAAAATATAAAACATAAGATAGAGGTTAAGGTTAAAGTTGATTCTAAGGTTAGGGGTTATTAATTTTTTCTAAGTGAATTCTTCGATGGTAGTTCTAAGGTCTTTTGTAATATAATTCCAACCCATCAAGCAGTCATCATAACTTTGAATACCATTCGGTAATTTAGTAAAATCACCTTGCTCGATTTTTAAAATCACTCCTGAATCTTGTTTGAGAATCGTAAACTTAAGTTCAGATTCACAGGCTCCAAATTCTTTGTTCTCATGGAAAATTGTAAAACGGAGCTTAGCATATGGAGTAAACTCTAATACTTTTGCACGAACATGAGTTGTAAATGTCCCATCCGATTGTTCTTCCTTCCAAATGGCGTCACTGCCCACCTCCCAAGAAGAGTGTAATTGGCAGTTATACATATAGCGTTGGGTTAATTTAGAATCCGTTAGAGCAGACCAAACAGCTGTTTCAGTAGCTTGAAGCGGTATTTCAACACATACCCATTTTTTATCATTTTGCATAAATGATTATTTTAGGTTATCGAAAAAATGATGGAAATCCAGGATTTATCATAGTCATTAGGTTTTAATAAGATTGGGCATGATAAATGTACTAATTTTTTTAATAAAGTATAAAACTGTATAAAAACAAGTATATTGTAATCAAAGAACGCCTTATGAATGCCCCACCGATCATTATTATTGGAAATGGAATTGCTGGCATTACAGCCGCCCGATACATCCGAAAAAAATCAACTAAACCTATTTTAATCATCTCCAAAGAGAGTCGATTTTTCTTTTCTAGAACTGCGTTGATGTATGTCTATATGGGACATCTCAAATGGGAACATACCCAGCCTTACGAGAATCATTTTTGGAAAAAAAATAAATTGGATTTACTAGAAGAAACTGTAACACAAATAGATCCAAATAAAAAGACAATCACCCTATCGAACGAATCTATACTTTCCTACGATTCCCTTGTATTAGCCACTGGATCCATTCCAAATAAATTTGGCTGGCCTGGCGAGAACCTAAAAGGAGTCCAAGGATTATACACTAAACAGGATTTAGAAAATCTAGAAGAACTTACCCCATCTATTGAAGAAGCTGTAATTGTAGGTGGAGGACTCATTGGAATTGAATTGGCTGAAATGCTCCATGCAAGAGGGAAGCAAGTTACCTTTTTGGTGCGAGAAAAAAGTTTCTGGAATAACGTACTTCCCAAAGGAGAGTCAGCACTAATCAATAAGCATATTGTTTCGCAAGGGATAGATCTTAGACTCGAAACGAATTTAAGTGAAATATTAGAAGATGAAAACGGGAGAGTCAAGGCAATACAAACAGATTCGGGTGAGCTTATCCGTTGTCAATTTGTCGGACTGACTGCTGGAGTTCGACCCAACGTAGCTTTCCTTAAAGACAGTACCATAGCCACAAAACGGGGAATACTCGTAAACAAATACCTCGAAACCAATCAGCCCGATATATATGCAATTGGCGATTGTGCTGAACAACAAGAGCCCGTTCCGGGAAGAAGGTCCATTGAAGCTGTCTGGTACACGGGACGTATGATGGGAGAAACCCTAGCCAGAACACTAACGGGAACCAAAACAGCCTATCATCCTGGACATTGGTTCAACAGTGCAAAGTTTTTTGACATAGAGTACCAAACCTATGGCTTAGTAGCTGCGCATCCCGAAGATCCTGAAATACATTTTCACTGGCAAGACTCAAACAAAAACCTTGCAATCACCATTGCTTTTGATAAAAATACAAATGAATTTCTCGGAATTAATAGCTTTGGAATCCGAATGCGGCACGAGCTTTTTGATCAAATACTTTCTGAAAAAAGAAGTGTTTTCCATGTGATGGAACATTTAAGCGATTGCAATTTTGATCCAGAGTTTTTCAAATCTTATGAAACCGAAATAATTTCAAAGTTCAATGCAATGCAGCATACAGACATTAAACCCAAAAAGAAAAGTTGGTCGAGAATTTTCAATAACCTAATCGCTCAATAATGAAGACATTACAAAAACTTGGATTTGGTATTTTTATAGTAGGACTGGCTCTTTTTTGTTCATTAGTTTTCGTTGGAAAATACCAACTCAGCACCGAACAATTTGAAGAAATAGTCAATAGGAAAGGAATCAAAAGTGAATTGTTTATCAACGCCATAAACACTCAGGTAGTTGGCAAAGAATTTTCGGGTCCTTTCACACTTTCAACAACGATCATAAAAGCAATTGAAGATGCAAATATTGTTCATAGAAAAAACAGAGCCTGGAGTAAAGTCATTTGGGACAAGCCCCACAGTTTTTCATATGAGGTAGCAAAAACAGCGGGCACAGGGGCGATCAAAGAAAACAAAGTTTTGTTTTGGTTACTAACTTTTGGGTTGGGAATCTTGGGGTCGTTACTCTACATCCTTCCAAGTGTAATTACATTAGGGCCTCCTGGAATAAAGAACAACGGTATTTTTTTCAATTCTGTTACAAACAGGGGTTTTTTAGGATGGTTTGTTTTTATCTTTTTAGTTGCTTTTTATGTACTCTTATATTTCTTCCCAGACTACATCGTAAACTGGACCTATATCGTTGATCCCATAAGTGAACGTTTGAGTGGCAATCTAGCAAGTCAATGGTTTTTATACGGCTTCTTATATTGTGTTGTAATGACCGTGATGGCGATTCGCATGTACATCAAGTACCGGAATAATAAATATCAAATCTTAAGAACAACATCTGTTTGGTTTTTTCAAATTGTGTTTGCTTTTTTAATTCCAGAAATTTTAGTGCGCTTTGACAAACCTTGGTATGATTTCAAAAATGCTTTTCCTTTGGATTATGATTTTTTCTTCAGCTGGAATCTAAACAGTTTAATTGATAGTGGCGGGTTTGGTTTATTCATTCTCGTCTGGGGAATCGTATTGACCTTGGTTGTTGTTCCAGTAATGGTTTATTTCTTTGGAAAAAGATGGTACTGCTCATGGGTATGCGGCTGCGGAGGTTTAGCAGAAACTCTTGGGGATCCATTCAGGCACCTTTCGAACAAATCAATCGGAGCATGGAAGTTAGAACGGTGGTTGGTTCATGGAGTGCTTGCCTTTTCGTTGCTTATGACTGGTTTTACACTATACTCCTACTTTTCTGGAGCACAGGTTGTTTTGGGTGTCAAAACACAAACAATTCAAAACATATATGGGTTTCTAATTGGGTCTATTTTTGCTGGTGTAATCGGAACAGGTTTCTATCCCATCTTTGGAAATCGGGTATGGTGTCGATTTGGATGTCCACTCGCTGCCTACTTAGGACTAGTCCAGCGCTTTAAATCACGCTTTAGAATTACAACAAACGGAGGGCAATGTATTTCCTGTGGTAACTGTTCTACTTATTGTGAAATGGGAATCGATGTTCGTGCCTATGCTCAAAAAGGTCAGAGTATTGTTCGTTCTTCTTGTGTGGGTTGTGGGATTTGTTCTGCGGTTTGCCCAAGAGGGGTTTTGAAACTAGAAAATGGTCCTCTAGAAAACAGAACCTTTTCTCCTGAGTTTCCATTAGGAAACACCTTAAAATAAAATTATTTTTTCGGATTAAAAAACTCAAATCAATTACTGGCTTATCTTTACCCAAAACCAGTATTCATAGTTCTTTTATGCAACGAATTAAAGTCATTATACCCGCCTATAACGAACAAGATTCTATAGGGTTTGTAGTTAAAGATATTCCGCAAATAGTTGAAGAAATTATTGTCGTGAACAACAATTCTACAGACAATACGGCAGCGGTTGCTCGTGCTGCTGGAGCTACTATTCTTACCGAAAAAAGAGGTGGATATGGGTATGCCTGTCTCAAAGGCATTGATTACATCAACGGATTAGAGACTAAGCCAGATATTGTTGTTTTCCTAGATGGGGATTACTCTGATTATCCCGAAGAACTGTTGCAAATTGTTGCACCCATACAAAATGAAACTGCAGCTTTTGTTGTTGGCGCTCGTGTAAAAGAATTGAGAGCACCGGCTTCAATGACGCCCCAACAAGTATTTGGAAATTGGTTGGCATGTTTTTTAATGAAGGTTCTTTATCAATCAAAGTTTACTGATTTAGGCCCCTTTAGAGGCATTCGATGGGACACCTTAGTAAGTCTTAATATGAGCGACAAAACCTACGGATGGACCGTTGAGATGCAATTAAAGATTTTACAGAAAGCTATTCCTTATCAAGAGATTAAAGTGAAATATAGAGAAAGAATCGGGGTTTCGAAAGTCTCTGGTACTTTAAAAGGAACTATCTTTGCAGGAATAAAAATTATAGGGTGGATTTTCAAACATTACATATTTAGATAACTAAAATGGAGAATCTTTGGCTTTACCTTTCCCTGCTGCTGATGTTATTATACTCAGTTTCTTTGATTCTGGTATTATTTTATAGTCTTTCTCAATTAAACCTGTTGTGGAATTATATTCAATTCCAAAAGAAAAAAGAAAAGCCTAGCGTTTTAAACATTAGCAATCCCGAAAAAGTTCCATACGTAACCATACAACTTCCCGTTTTTAACGAGCTCTATGTAATGGAACGCTTGTTAGAATGCATCAATCTGATCGATTATCCGAGAACAAAATTAGAAATTCAAGTGCTGGACGATTCGACGGATGAGTCCGTTGAACTTACTCGTACTTTAGTCGCTGATCTACAAAAGGGGGGGCTCGATATTACACAAATCAGAAGAAAAGATCGGGTTGGCTTCAAAGCTGGAGCCCTCAAAGAAGGTTTGATCACAGCTAAAGGCGAGTTTATTGCAATTTTTGATGCTGATTTTTTACCCCAAAGCGATTGGCTTTTACAAACTGTACCGCAATTTGAAAACGAAGAAATTGGAGTTGTTCAAACCCGTTGGTCGCATATCAACCGAGATTATTCGGTGCTTACACAAATTCAAGCATTTGCACTAGATGCTCATTTTACGCTCGAACAAGTTGGAAGAAACAGTAAGGATCACTTTATGAATTTCAATGGTACTGCTGGAATATGGAGGAAAACATGTATTATTGACGCAGGAAACTGGGAAGGCGACACCCTCACCGAAGATTTGGACCTGAGCTACAGAGCCCAGTTGAAAAATTGGAAATTCAAATATTTAGAAGACGTTGAAACCCCTTCAGAGCTACCCGTAGTAATGAGTTCTATTCGTTCACAGCAATTTCGGTGGAATAAAGGAGGGGCAGAAAATTTTCAGAAAATGGTAAAGAAAGTCGTTCGGTCTAAGAACATAAAACTTTCTACCAAACTACATTCTGTTTTACATTTACTCAACAGCACCATGTTTCTAAATGTGTTTTTTGTTGGGGTTCTTAGCATCCCAATGTTGTATATCAAAAACGAATGGGGCCACCTGAGTCTGTATTTCGATCTTTCCAGCTTCTTTATTGTAAGCACGCTAATCTTCTTTAGTTGTTACTGGGTGCTCTATAAATACAAAAAAGGCGGTGGGTTGCTTAATTTTTTAGACTATACCAAACTTTTTTTTACCTTCTACACCGTTGCTATGGGGTTTTCGTACCACAACTCCCTTGCGGTTTTAGAAGGACATCGTGGGAAAAGAAGTGATTTTATTCGAACACCAAAGTTCAATATTAAGACCCTAAAGGATTCCTGGAAAAAAAAGAAATACACCTCAAAAAAAATCTCGAAAAATACGCTAGTAGAAGGGCTTCTAACACTTTACTTTTTATTTGGTATGTACAGTGCTTTTGTAGTAGGAGAAGCTGGTGATTTTGGATTGTTCCCGTTTCATCTGATGCTCTTTATTGGGTTTGGATTTGTATTTATAAATTCATTTAAAACTCAGGGCTGATGATTGGTGGGAGGAGCTTCAAAAAGGTTCTCCAGGTCACACCAATACTATTGAGTGTGTTGGGATACTATTTCATGGGCTTTGAGGTTGATCGCGCACAGAGCCTCATCCTCATTCCACTTTACCTAAGCCTTTTCTTTTGCAGTTACCCTTTAATTTTTAAAAGCTACTCTTTAAAACAAATATTAGGAATTGGGATACTATTCCGCTTAATTTTCCTTTTTTCGACTCCCCTACTATCCCAAGATTTTTTTCGATTCCTATGGGACGGAATGCTTTTGTCGAACGGACTAAATCCCTATGAGGCAACTCCAGATCTTCTCAATCAAACTGCTCCCTTATTCTCAACTCCATTCAGTCAAGAACTCTACAAGGGCATGGGCGCCCTTAGTGCAGAACACTATTCAAATTATCCTCCAATAAATCAATTGGGTTTTTACCTTGCCTCACTCATTGGCGGGAATTCTATACTTGCCAATATCATCAGCATTCGGGTGCTGTTGATTTTATCTGATTTAGGTATATTTTGGTTTGGAATAAAATTACTAGACTATTTAAATCGCTCCAAAAAAAGAATTGGACTCTATTTTCTAAACCCACTGATTATTGTTGAATTGACAGGAAATTTGCATTGGGAAGGCTTTATGGTATTCTTTTTTATTTTCGGATTATATTTGATTTTTGTAAAGAATCAATGGAAATGGGCAACAATTTCAATGGCTATTTCTGTTGCTAGCAAACTAATCCCTCTCCTCATATTGCCCTTGTTCTGGCGCTTTTTAAAGCCAAAAAAAAGCATGCTCTTTGGCCTCCTTATTCTTCTGTTTTTGTTCCTGTTTTTCGTCCCATTTTTCTTAGGAGCTGACAACCTAAGTCATTATCTCAACACCCTCGGCCTCTGGTTCAATCGCTTTGAATTTAATGGAAGTATATACTATGTGATTCGAGCTATTGGATATGAAGTAAAAGGATATAACATCATTCGAAAATTAGGAACGGTATCACCCTACATCATATTGGGGATCGTTGCTGTTTTTACTTTTATAAGAAACAACAAAACCCCGCACGTATTATTAACTGGGATGTTGTTTTGCCTAAGCTGTTATTTCTTTATTGCGACTACAGTACATCCTTGGTATATTGTATCCTTGGTAAGTCTTGCAATATTCACCAACTACAGCTATCCCCTGATCTGGAGTGCCCTGGTAGTTCTTAGTTATGCTACCTATGGAAATCCTGATTTTAATGAAAATTACTATTTAATCGGCCTACAATACGGGATTGTATATGGTGTTTTTCTTTTAGAATTGATCCAAAGAAAAAACTTACTTCATCATTTTAAATAGGTTGATTTCGCGCTCATTAAGATGTCTCCACTTTCCGCGAGGTAAATCCTTTTTAGTCAAATGAGCATAGACAACACGATCTACCTGCTCTACCTTATAACCCAACTTTTCAAAGATGTGAAATATAGCGCGGTGGCGTTCTGTTGATAGCTCAACTCCGATTTTACGTTTGGTTTCTCCACGGATAAAACTCACTGCTTCAACATGGATTTTGTCAAATTTGTCAACGACAACCCCATCACGGATTTTCTCAAGATCCGACTGAACTAAATTCTTATCTAAAACAACTTGAAAAACTTTATTTACTCCACGAGCTGGGTTTTTAAGTTTGATCTTAAGCTCGGTATCATTTGTAAACAAAAGTAAACCTGTAGAAGTACGGTCCATCGAATTCACGGGATCAATACGGTAGGAAGTTGCATTGTCAATAAGCTCCATTACGTCTTTCTTGTAGGTGCCTTTTTTAACAGAGGCGAGAAACCCCTTGGGCTTATTTAGCAATACATAAGCGGGTTTGTCAGAAACAATTCGCCTTCCGTCATAACGTACATCATCACCAGGTTGCACCTGATACCCCATTTCAACAACAATTTTCCCGTTAATTTTCACCATTCCCATGGCGATATACATATCTGCTTCTCGACGAGAACAAATCCCAGAATTAGCAATATACTTGTTTAATCGGGTTGAACTCGCTGTTTTTTTCGGGGAAGGCTTGTCTGACTTTGATACCATAGCGTGCGTTTGAAAACTGTTTGAACTTAAAGTGGAAACCGAACCAATACGATGCTCAGTATTCCGGCTACAATAAGAGCTTTTAATAAATTATGCAGCCAAAGATACGTCTTTTGAGCCGGGGATCTCCATAAGATCAAAGCGATGAGTAATAAAAAAGGAATTGTGATTACAAAATAGTACCACATACTATTCAAAACCTCTTTCTGATCCAAAAGTAAAGCAATTGGAATGAACGTAAGTAGTACTAAAAAAGACAATAATATCTTTGTAGTTCGTTCTCCAAAAACAACAGCAATGGTTTTGTAGCCTCGAACCCAATCCCCCTTAAAGTTTTCTAAATCCTTGATGAGGTCCCGAATCAAGACAATTAAAAACAAAAAACTAGCGTGATAAAAAACAAGGCTAGAGAAGTTTTTAAAATAGAGTGTAATCGCAAAAAAAGGGATGACCGCCAACACAACGGCAAAAACATTACTTGCCCAAAAATGTTTTTTAAGCAAATGACTGTAGAGCCAGATTCCAAAAATATAGGCTAGAAAAAAAGGAAGCGTGCGCATAGAAACTAAGGCCGATAAAATCAGGGTAAGTGCATTTAGCACTGCATAACAAAAAAGCTGAAAAGAAGCTGGAACTCGGTGTTCTAATAGATATTTATGCGGACGATTGATTTGGTCTTTTTCCGCATCATAAAAATTATTGATCAAGTAACCTCCCGCTATAGCAGCAGAGGTAGCAAGAACCAACATCAGTAGTTTGGAGTCAAAAAGGATGTGCCTCCAGTTGCTGTTTGGTGCAAAAATATACCGTGCACTGAGATATTGTGCTACAATAATAGTGATTAGCGTATAGCCACGAACTGAAGCAAATAATGCTAAAATTTGAATTCCAAATTTGTTGATATGTTGTTTTTTGAAAAGCATGGCTTTTCTAGAAATTATAGACTACTTCTATTCGATGCCCTTCTAATGCTTTCTGCGCTTTTTCAAAATCCTGAGCAAACCCAAGGATATATCCGCCGCCACCAGATCCACACAATTTAAGATAGTAATCATTCGATTCAATTCCTTGTTTCCACAGTGCCCGAAATTCTTCCGGAATCATGGGTTCAAAATTATGAAGTACTAAATTCGATAATTGCTTAATGTTTGAAAAAAGAGAAATTATATTGCCTTTTAAAAAGTCATCAACACAAGCATCTGTATAATTAATGAACTGATCTTTCATCATTTTGCGAAAGGGTTCTTGCTTCATATTCTCCATAAAAATGGAAACCATAGGAGCAGTTTCTCCAACAATACCGCTATCCAATAAAAAAACAGCACCCTTACCTTCTGGGTTTTGAGATGGAATCCCCGTTGGTTCAATATGATCTTGTGAATTGATTAAAATAGGTAAACTCAAATAGCTGTTCAACGGATCAAGGCCCGAAGATTTTCCATGGAAAAAAGATTCCATTGCCGCAAAAACAGTCTTGAGGTGTTGTAACTTTTCTTTGGTTAAATTCTCTAAAACGGTAATCTTATCCAATGCATACTGATCGTAAATTGATGCTACCAGCGCACCACTACTTCCAATACCATAACCCTGTGGTATGCTACTGTCAAAATACATGTTGTTTTTTAAGTCAGATTCAAGACGGGGCCAGTCAAACGAAACAATGGTTTCGGGAAGCGTCTTTAAATGTGCGCAAAAAGCATTGAGTTTTTGGTGGGAATCTAAGGTATCTGGGTCGTTGGATGTTTTTAGAGCGCCTCTATAAAAATTATAGGGAATGGATAATCCTTTGGAATCTTTGATGATTCCATATTCTCCGAAGAGTAAAATTTTAGCGTAGAACAAAGGACCTTTCATGTGACTTCAAAGTTATAGTTTTTTGGCGCCATTACCAATTTGATCTTCAATGAATTGATTCTTTTGACAGTAGCCGGCCAATTCTTCTTTTATGAATTTAAGAACCGTACTTTTTTCTGATTTCGGATAAAGCAAATGAACATTGGCACCCGCATCGAGTGTAAAGCACAAGGATGACTGCGTTTCTTCCCGATAAGCCCAAACTTTATTTAAAACTTGCAAGGTGTTGGGGTGCATAAGAATAAAATAGGGCTGTGATGCCATCATCAAGGCGTGAAGAGTCAAAGCTTCTGACTCCACCAAGGCAATAAAGGCCGGAAGGTCTCCCGATGCTAAAATTATTTTTAGGTCTTTGATGTTTGTCCGCGCTTGCTCAAATCGAGTTGCTGCATAAGGATGATTCTTCATCAAGTTATGTCCAAGCGTACTGCTGACCTTTTTTTGACCTTTGTCGATTAACAAAATAGTATCTTGAAAATCCTGAAAAACAGGGTGCAACTCAGAAGATAACGGTGTTCCATACAAGTCCGAACTCCCTTCGATTACATCCGAAACTCCCCAACTCACCATTGGTCCTTGGATACTGCGTGCTGCACTTCCAGATCCTAAGCGTGCTAAAAAAGAGGCTTTCTTTAAAAAATAAGCCTCAGACATTGTTGGGTTTCCTGCTTTTTCAATGGACATGATTCCGAGTGCGAGTGCACTCATACCAGAAGCAGATGAGGCAATTCCACTACTATGAGGAAATGAATTACTACTTTCGATAGTAAGGTGATGCTGTTGTATAAAGGGCACATAAGGTGCTATTCGTTCTAGAAAAACTTCAATCTTAGGATGAAAACTCGGAGTAGGTTCTCCTTCAAAAGTAAAGTCGAAAGAAAATTTAGATGACTGATTTTCTTTGGGCTTATATGCTACTAAAGTTTGCGTAACACATTGTGACAAAGTGAAACTTAGGGAAGGATTTTGCGGATACTGAGCCCCAAATTTACCCCAATACTTTACTAACGCAATATTACTTGGCGCTTCCCATTTAGAAGAACCAGAAGCTACAATTTCACTTTTTTGAATAAAATCTTTCTCACTGTCCATAGGGTGCAAAGATAATGGATTCGTACATGACAAGAAAGCGAATTGCCATTCGGAATTTCGTATCTTAGTTTTTGATTTTATTTTTATGAAAACAAAAAACCAAAAAAGAGCTGCCATCCTTTTTTCCATAGTCGTCTGCTTGATTATTGGCGGGATCGCTGGAAACGTCACACAATCGGCTATTCCAGTTTGGTATGCAGGCCTCAACAAACCTTTCTTTACTCCGCCGAACTGGCTTTTTGGTCCCGTATGGACGCTTTTATACATTCTTATGGGCTGGTCTGCAGGATGGATTTGGTCCTTTGGAAGTCACCACAAATGGGTAAAAACAGCTCTGTATCACTTCGGAGCTCAGCTAACTTTAAACACAATGTGGTCCTTAGTTTTTTTTGGTTTAAAAAACATTCTCGGTGGCCTCATTATCATTCTAGTTCTGCTCATCTTAGTGTTTTTAACCATCAAATGGTTTAAAGTTGTTAACAAAAATGCAGCTTATTTACTGTATCCCTATTTTGGCTGGTTGCTGTATGCCACAGCACTGAATATAGGGGTTTTTGTCTTAAACTGATTTTAATTTATTCACTAGTTGTTTGGGCTACCCAAAAGCGTAGGTTGTTGAAAAGTAAGCTTTTAGAATGTCATTTGAGAATGTATCTTTAAAGAGTATAACCTTAAATCATTCTTAATTATGTTTTCAAAATCAAATGTATTGGGAACCCTTTCGGGTTTTATTATCCTATTTTTTCTTGGCTTTTTATATTATGATATTCTTGCCAATGACTTTATGATGGAAGCCAGCAATCAGGCAATTTCAAAAATACCTGCAGATATGTTCTATTTAAGCTTAGGGTTACTCATTCAAGCTTTTAGCATGTCTACCCTTTACCAAAAACTGACAGGGCAAAATGCTAATCTTAGTTCAGGATTTAAATTTGGCGCATGGATAGGCGTCCTCGTTGGATTCGGAATGGGATTTGTTTGGTACGGTACTGCAGACATTTACACCCTTAATGGGCATCTGGTAGACGCAGTTTGGTCTGTAGTATTTTACGGAATAGTTGGTGCCGCAATTGGATGGACGCAACAAAAAATGAATTAAGCCTCTTTACCGAATTCTTTCTGGAAAATCTGTTATTAGAGCATCGACGCCCATAGTGATCATTCGCTCAATATCTTCAGGTTCGTTTACAGTCCAAGGATAAACCATAAAGCCTGCCTCATGTATTTTTTCAACATTTACATGGGTTAGGCTTTTGAAGTCTGGATTGATCGCAAATGCATCTAATCGTTTTGCGACAGGAATTGCATCGATTGGATCATCTTCTGTCAACACAGCGATTGCAACTTTTTTATTTACGCTATAAAATTGGTCCAATTCATTCCAATCGAAAGAAGAAATGAAAACATTCTTTGCTTCCCAATTTGAAGTTTTAAAATAGTGCTCGATCAGCTCAGAGGTTAAAACGGCAGTTTGTGATCCTTTGAGTTCAATATTCAATTGAATTTTTCCGTCTATAAGGTCCATTACCTCTGTCAACGTAGGAATGGGTTCTTTCCCCAAAACACGGAATTGTTTTATTGAATCCAAAGACATTTGCTCAATATAACCCGTACCGTTGGTGAGTGCGTCTATGGTCTTGTCGTGAAAAACGACCAATTCGCCTGTAGCGCATCGGAAGATGTCAATCTCAACTCCATCGACACCGAGTTCCATTGCTTTGCTGATTGAGGCTAGGGTGTTTTCTGCAACATGACCACGTGCCCCCCGATGCCCAATAACCAGTATCTTAGCATCTGGGGCTTGACATGAAGAAAGAAAAAGTGTCATTAGCAGGAGTTTTATAAGGTTTTGCATCAAAAAAATTATTTAGTTAAAATCCAAAATTCCCAGGGTCGCATTCGATGTTCATAGGTGTCCGAAAGGATTTTTGTTTTTCCGTCTTCAAATCGCTTAAAGGTTCCATTATACGTAGAGGTAAATCCAACATATTCTGCACTCACATTGGCAATAAACACAACCGTATCTCCTTTTTTAGTTCTCTCAAATACCAAAACATTTTCATCTCTCGAAGTAGAAAATCGTCTGTAGGTTCCTCGATCTGCTCCACTGTGAAGTGCTGGATGCTGAAGTTTCAATGCTCCCAGTTGTTTCAATAATTGAAAGGTTTTACCTGCTACTTTCGGAAAACTGTCTTTTTCAAAAAATAATAATCTTTTATCTAAATCGTATTCCATTCCACTATAAATAAGCGGCATTCCAGGAGATAAATAATCTAAGGCTAAGGCAACATTTGCTGCAGCACCAAAGCTTTCTTGTACAGTTCCATTCCAGGAATTCTCGTCGTGATTGCTTATAAAATTAACGACAATGTTGCGATCGTTGTAGGTTTCTAATAGGTTCTTGATGTGTGCATCCCAATCCTTTACATTCTTTTTGCCGTGTACAGCAGAAGGATTGTCGCAAGCGACAAATAGAATCGTAAACAAAATAAAAAATATATTTTTCATTTTAAGCGATTTTGACTCAAGATAAACTAAATCCTAGAAAAACGTGTCAGTTGATGAAGTTATCAGCTACTCCTCGGGAGCAAGTTGCACTTTCAAGCCCTCCAAATCTGCAGCTATATGGATTTGACAGCCCAAGCGGCTGTTTTCTTGAACGTGAAATGCTTCGGATAACATTGCCTCTTCATCCTCCGACTTTTCAGGGAGAATAGAATCGGAAAGCACATAGCATTGGCATGAAGCACACATTGCCATGCCGCCGCAGGTTCCTTCAACTGGAAGCTCATATGCTTTACAAACCTCCATTAGGTTCATTGCCATATCTGTTGGGGCTTCAACCTCATGGGTTTGCCCTTCTCTATCGATGATACTAATCTTTATATCCTGACTCACACTATTCTTTTACAATTAGGCTTCTATGTTAACGACTTCTTCAATTTGGGGAACATGTTTTTTAATTGTCATTTCAACTCCCGACTTCAGTGTCATCTGATTTACTGAACAACCTACACAAGCCCCGTGCAACTGCACGCTTACAATCCGATCGTCTTCAATGGAAACCAATGAAATATCGCCACCGTCAGCAGCTAAAAAAGGGCGAATTTCGGCTAGTGCAATAAGTACTTTTTCTTTAATTTCAGTAGATTCCATAGCTTATTTTTTTACGGCTGAACAGCCAGACATTGTTGTTATTTTTACTACCTGAGTTGGCGGTAATGTTTTGTTTCGATCGACAACTTGAGCAACCATGTTCTGAGTGATCAAATGAATTGCATCGGCTACAGCACTATCTTCTTGAAGTGCTGCAGGTCTTCCTACATCTCCAGCCTCACGAACACTTTGTACCAAAGGAATTTCACCTAAAAAAGGAACTTGAGTATCTTCTGCTAAGTTCTTTGCACCTTCTTTTCCGAAGATATAATACTTATTGTCAGGCAACTCTTTTGGAGTGAAATAGGACATATTCTCTACAATTCCTAAAACTGGAACTTGAATGCTTTCTTGTTGAAACATAGCGATACCTTTTCTAGCGTCGGCTAGAGCTACATTTTGTGGCGTACTTACAACTACGGCTCCACTGATTGGAAGTGATTGAACAATACTCAAGTGAATATCGCCAGTACCCGGAGGCAGGTCAATCAATAAAAAATCGAGTGTTCCCCAGGCTGCATCAAAAATCATTTGATTGAGCGCTTTGGATGCCATAGGGCCACGCCAGATAACAGCCTGGTTGGGTTCTGTGAAAAAACCTATGGATAGTACTTTAACACCGTAATTTTCAATCGGCTCCATTTTTGATTTCCCATCAACGTTTATTGAAAGGGGTCGCGCGCCCTCCATATCCATCATTGTTGGAATTGAAGGTCCGTAAATATCCGCATCTAAAATTCCAACCTGAAATCCCATTTGAGATAAAGTAACTGCAATATTAGAGGTCACAGTAGATTTACCCACACCTCCTTTTCCAGAAGAAATAGCAACAATTGAACTGATTCCATTGATTGGTTGTCCTTTAATTGGAGCATCTGCTTTAGGGGGAGCTTCAACCGTTATGTTGATTGTTATTTTTGCTTTTTTATATACCTGGGCGTGGATGCTTTTTAAAATCTCCACCTCAACTTTTTTACGGGCTTGAAGGCTCGGATTTTTAAGCACAAGATCGATAACAACTTCATCTCCAAAAACATTGATGTTTTTGAGAGCTCCACTTGCTACTAGGTTTTGTCCCTCTCCTGGAGCGCTAAGTCCTTCGAGAACTTCTTGGACTGCCTGTTTTGATATATTCATTTAGGTTTCCCTTTTTTATATTGATTCTAAATTACAAATATACTGTTCTAATCTGAGATGATGAAGGTTTCTAAATCTTATGTTAGCGGTGGTAAATGGTCTGCAGGATTCCATAAGCATTGATCGAAATGACGTATTTTATTTTCTTTAACCTCAATCCCTTCGCTTTCCAGTAATTGTTGCATCAAATTAGTTCCTTCGAAATGTTGTTTTCCTGTCAGCAACCCCAATCTATTGACTACTCGATGCGCTGGAACATCTTCCTTTATGTGCGAAGCATTCATGGCCCAACCTACCATACGAGCACTTTGAGGAGAGCCCAAGTAACGTGCTATTAAACCATAGGAGCAAACACGACCGTGGGGAATCTTACGAACCACCTCGTATACACGTTCAAAGAAATTAAGCTCCGTAGCGGCCATTGTCAGGGAAGGTTAAATTTCAAATAGGTGATCGGTTTCTTTTGTTCCAAGTATATACTTTCGTAATAGGTTTGGATAGCAGTCGCTTCCTTTGGCGCATAGGCGTTGGTGTATAAATCGTGGTGGGCGTATGCAACTTCAATACCCATACCCTCCAATAAGCCCAGCGTATACCCATGCATATATTCACTATCTGTTTTTAGATGGATATATCCTTCGGGCTTGAGAATGGTTTTGTATTTGGCTAAAAACTGTGGGTTGGTTAAACGGTGCTTTGTTCTCTTAAATTTTATTTGTGGATCAGGAAAAGTAATCCAAATTTCATCGATCTCATTCTCAGCAAACAAATCCGTAACCAATTCAATTTGTGCACGAATAAAAGCAACGTTTGTAAGCTCAAGTTCCAATGACTCTTTGGCACCCGCCCAAAAACGAGCCCCTTTCAAGTCAATACCAATAAAATTTTTACTTGGATGTTCTTGTGCTAAGTAAACCGTATACTCTCCTTTTCCACAACCCAACTCCAAGACAATGGGGTTGTCGTTTTTAAAAAAATCTTTATTCCAATTTCCTTTTAGAGTAAACTTCTTTTCAACCAGTTCCTCCCGAGTTGGTTGAATCACATTCTTAAACGTTAAGTTTTGATTGAATCGCTTTAATTTATTTTTACTGCCCAAGGTTGTATTTATTTGGGTATAAAAATAAGTAATCTATACGAATTATAGCGGGCTATTTATTTTGTTTTAGTAAGCGAAAAAGAAAATTCAGACCCAACTCCAAAAGTACTTTGTACATAGATTTTTTCTTGATGGGCTTCAATCAAATGTTTCACAATTGCAAGACCCAATCCAGAGCCTCCCTCGTCTCTATTCCGAGCCTTGTCTACTCGATAAAAACGTTCAAACAAGCGAGGAATATGCTCTTCTTCAATTCCTCTTCCATTATCAATGATACGGACCAATATTTTTTGTTTACTTAAAACACCTATTGAAACTTCAGTTGTTCCTCCAGAAACCCCGTATTTCAAAGAATTAATAACGAGGTTTGTAATTACTTGTGATATTCTTTTTCGATCGGCTAACACCCACAACTCATCTAAACCGATGGGCTTATCAAAAAGTAGTGCGATGTTTTTTTCTTGCCCTCTAATTTCCAAAAGCCCTATAACTTCCTCAATCAAAGCATATAGATTGAAACGTTCCGTTTCGATCGAAGTAATTCCTGCTTCAAATTTGGTGATTAAATCCAGATCCGTGACAATATGATTCAAGCGATCGACCCCTTGTGCTGCTTTTCGCAAGTATTTCTTTCGAAGCGCTTCATCTTCTGCTGCTCCATCTGCTAGGGTAAGAATATAACTTTCGACAGTAAAAAGGGGTGTTTTCAATTCATGAGCGAGGTTCCCAATAAATTCTTTTCTATGGTTCTCTTTTCCTTTGAGCAATTCGATTTCCAACTTACTCTCTTCGGCAAACTCTTGAATACTCTTTGTTAGCGATTGTGCATCTCGCTTCAATAATTCTTTACTTAGAGGAATTCCATCGGAGTAGAACGCATCGTATAGTGCTTTGACTTTTGAAAAAATATAATATTCGTTCTGGTATTGTATTAGGAAAAAACTAAACGAAAAAAACAAGAAAAAGCCACCCAATAGGATCAAAATCGGATATTCTGATTTGAACGTGAAGCCCTCAGAAAGATAGAGCAACCCACCAATTAGTAGGGCTCCAAATAGATTAATGAAGAGCGTAATAAAAAAAGCGGTTTTAAACCTTTTGAAGAAGTATATCAATTGTTTTCGTTAATGACAAATTTGTATCCTACGCCTTTAATTGTTTTGAAATAAGCATTACCCATTTTCTCACGCAACTTTCGGATGTGAACATCGATGGTTCGGTCTCCTACGACAACATCATTTCCCCAGACGGCTTCCATGATTTTCTCCCGTTTAAAAACTTTATCTGGCTGTGAAGCTAACAAACGAAGCAGCTCAAATTCTTTTCTTGGGAAAGACATCTTCTCCCCTTTCAAAACAACCTTATATTCGTCTATATTGATCGTCAAGTCGCCTTGTACAATCTCCGAATTGGTTTCGTTTTTAGTGAAGCGGCGCAACAAAGCACTTACTTTTGAATTCAGCACTTTAGGTTTTATAGGCTTATTTACATAATCATCGGCGCCTACATCAAAGGCTGCTACATGAGAATAGTCTTCGGATCGTGCAGAAAGAAACATGATGATTGTATCTTCAAAACGAGAATCTTTTCTGATGTTTTCACAGGCTTCAATACCATCCATCACAGGCATCATAACATCTAAAATAATCAAATGTGGGATTATTTTACCCGCCTGGACCAAGGCTTCTTTTCCATTAGCTGCTGAAAAAACCTGATACCCCTCTTTGCTTAGATTATAGGTCAAGATTTCAATTATATCAGGTTCGTCGTCGACTAATAAAATTTTAATACTACTCTTTTCCATGTTTGATTGATGGCGTTAATGAATCTTACAATTACTAAACCTATGCTCCACCAAATTTAAGGATAAAAACAACTGCTTTTAACTTCTTAATAATTTGTTCACATTGGAAATAAACCCTGTCTTTATGCGCTATAAAATCAATAACTTTGTGATCATGGAACAAAGGGTCATTAATTTCTGGGAAATCGAATCAAATGCTGATTTTGAATTGTGTGCTAGACAAACATTTCACCATCAATATGAGCATAATTCAGTTTACCGATCCTACTGTGATTTAATTCACTTCAATCCCGCTGACCTAAAATCCATAAAAGACATTCCCTTCCTCCCCATCCGTTTTTTCAAATCCCATGATGTTAAAAGTTTTTCGGAGCCAGAGGCCATAATATTTACCTCAAGTGGAACAACAGGTACTGAGACTTCTAAGCACTACCTCAAGGAGCTTGACGGCTATGAGAAAAGTTTTACCAAGGCATTTAACTACTTTTATGGTGATCCAAAAAAAATGGCAATCCTAGCCTTACTTCCTTCCTATCTTGAGCGCCAAGGCTCGTCGTTGATTTATATGGCTGATCGTTTAATCCAAGACAGTTGTCATCCTAAAAGTGGTTTTTACCTCGATAATTTAGAGGAATTGAAAACGGTTATTGAAGCCTTAGAAGCTGCACAACAACCAACACTTTTATTGGGAGTAAGTTTTGCGCTACTCGACCTAATTGAGCACTACCGTTTTAATCTAAAGTACACCCTAGTCATGGAAACGGGAGGAATGAAAGGGAGACGGAAAGAGCTGATCCGTGAAGACTTGCACCAACAACTTGCAACTGGTTTTGGAATAGAATACATTCATTCTGAGTATGGTATGACCGAGCTTTTGTCTCAAGCTTACTCCAAAGGAGCAGGCCTTTTTAACTGTCCGCCTTGGATGCAGGTTTTTACAAGAGACACTAGCGATCCTTTCACTAGTCTAACAGAAGGAATGATGGGAAGCCTCAACATTATGGATTTGGCCAACCGTGAATCTTGTTCTTTTATAGCGACACAAGACTTGGGTCGCCTTCATCCAAAAAACCAATTTGAGGTTTTAGGAAGAGTAGATCAGTCCGATATTCGTGGATGCAACCTCTTGGTTTACTAGACGAAATTTAAAATGAAATAGGTTTTTTTTCCGCGTTGAAGTAGTACATAACGCTCATTAATTAAATCTTGACTCGTTATTTTATAGGTTTCCTGAACTTTGGCTTTATTCACCGAGATTGAATTCTCTTTGAGTGCACGTCGTGCTTCTCCGTTGGATTTCAAAAACTGACTTTCAGCTGCTAAAGCTGCAATAATATCGACACCTTCTTCAAGACTATCTAGGGTAAGTTCTGCCTGCGGAACACCTTCAAAAACATCTAAAAAAGTAGCTCCATCCAAACTCTTCAAATCCTCTGAAGTAGATTTTCCAAATAAAATTTGAGATGCTTTTTGGGCATTATCCAAATCTTCTTGAGTATGCACCAATAAGGTCACTTCGTTTGCTATCCGATTTTGCAATACGCGCAGGTGAGGTGCTTGGTTGTGTTCTTCAATTAAAGTGCGGATTTCATCTTCATTTAAAAACGTAAAAATCTTGATGTAGCTCGCTGCATCTTCGTCAGAGGCATTCAGCCAATATTGATAAAATTTATAGGGAGAGGTACGGCTTTTGTCTAACCAAATATTCCCACCTTCCGTTTTTCCAAATTTAGTACCATCAGCTTTCGTTATCAACGGACAGGTGATCGCATATGCTTTTCCACTTGCCTTTCGACGCACCAATTCGGTTCCTGTTGTAATGTTTCCCCATTGATCACTCCCACCCATTTGAAGGGTGCAGTCAAGGTTTTTATACAGGTGTAAAAAGTCATATCCCTGAAGTAATTGATAGGTAAATTCGGTAAAAGACATCCCAACTTGAGATTCAGAGCCTAAACGCTTCTTTACAGAATCTTTAGACATCATATAATTAACTGTAATGTGTTTTCCAATATCCCGGGAAAAGTCGATCAAAGAATAGTCTTTCATCCAATCCAAATTATTGACAAGTACTGCAGCATTGTCATTTGAAGCATCAAAATCTAAAAAACGAGCCAACTGATTTTTAATCCCATTGATGTTTTTATCAAGGGTCTCTTCATTCAGCAAATTACGTTCTGCTGATTTCCCAGAGGGATCTCCAATCATTCCTGTAGCACCCCCTACCAAAGCAATTGGTCTATGGCCTGCTCGCTGAAAATGCATTAAAATCATAATCTGTACCATACTCCCAATATGGAGTGAATCTGCGGTTGGATCAAAACCAATATAACCCGATGCCTTTTTTTCATTTAAATGATTCTCAGTTTCTGGCATTATATCATGCAACATTCCACGCCATCTTAACTCTTCAACAAAAGGATTTTTCATTTTTAGGATCTTATTATTTTATCGGTCAATTCCTTTGGGAGAGCCGTATTTTATTTTTTTCAATACTTTGATGTATCATTTTACACAAAGATAGATTTCTCTGGGGTAACAAGAAAGACAAAAATAAAAAACAGTACTTTTGAGATATGATATTAGTCACAGGAGCTACCGGATTGGTAGGATCACATTTACTGTTAAAACTCCTTGAACAGGACCTGGTTATTGTGGCACTCTATCGCTCAGAATCAAAAAAAAACCGTGCCCTTAAATTCTTAAAGGAACGGACAAAATCAGTGAAGATTGCAGAGATTATTTGGCGCAAAGGCGATGTTTGCAATCAACCGAGCTTGGCAATTGCCTTTGAGGGAATCACACATCTTTACCATTGTGCAGCTTTTATTTCATTCGCGTACTACAAACAAGAAACCTTAATGGAGGTAAATCAACAAGGGACAACCAATCTTGTTAATTTAGCCATTAAGCACCAGCTGAAAAAAATTGCCTACATCAGTTCAATTGCAGCATTGGGAAGCGATACCACTTCCGATTCAATTGACGAATCGACCCCTTGGAATGCCGATCAAGATCACACCCCATATGCCTACTCTAAATTTGGAGCCGAACTTGAAGTTTGGAGAGCCACGCAAGAGGGAGTTCCAGCGGTTATCGTTAATCCTGGGGTTATTCTGGGGAACGGAGTTCAAGGCAACCCCTTGGAATTACTCTGTAAGCAAGTAGATAAACACCTACCTTTTTACCCAAAAGGTGCAACAGGATATGTAACCGTAGAGGACGTTGTCCAAGTACTTACAGACCTTATGGATTCTGAAACCAAAAACGAACGCTTTATTTTAGTAGCAGAAAATTGGAGTTATGAGCAGATGCTCCGGCGTATTGCATTAATTAGAAAAAAAAGACCGCCAAGAATTGCCCTGAGGAAATCTTGGCTTCAAATTGCTTGGGGGCTCGAGGGAATTCTCTCTTTGTTTGGGAAAAGACGTTTTATGACGCAAGCACTAATCAGTAGCTTATGCGATGTAAAACACATACAAGGAAATAGAATACTTCAGGAAAGCACTTTTAGGTACAGTGACATTGAGACATACCTACTTGATCATGCAATAAAAAAAGACTAATTGGTTTCTTTTTGTTTTTTTCTTTTAATAATGGTGTCTATACTATCCTCTGCCTTTTTTGACCTAATCTCAAGCTTGTCAAAAATCTTCTTCATCAGCTTCGGTTTCTGTGCATAGTAGGTCTGATTTTGGACCAATTGAAGGCTATCAATACCATATTTCTCATAAATATATTGATCTGTAAAATACGCTTCATGTGCTGGATCTACATAACTAGAGTTTTTAATTGCTTTCATCAACATCAGATCATAAAAAATATCTTCCATCATTTCGGGAGTAATTTTCTCCGCTGGTGGCTCAACTGGCGTGCTGCCGTCACAAGCTAAGCAGCAAATAATCAAGAAAAGGTGAATGTAGTTTCTCATGATTTATCTAGTAAAAGTTAAACGTTTTGCAGCCTTGTGCTCTATAATCGATCCTTTGTCGTAGGCACAAGAACCGTTGACCCAAGTAGATTCTATTTTTGCATGGAACGTTTCTCCTTCGAAGGGAGACCATTGGCAGTGATACAACAAGGATTCTGGTGTAACCGTTGTTGTTTCATTTAAATCCAATAAAACCAAATCAGCAAAATACCCTGTTCTAATATAACCTCTTTTTTCTATATCAAATAAAATAGCCGGATTGTGACAGGCTTTTTGGACGAGTTTTTCTAAAGAAATTTTACCTCTTTTAGCTGCAGTGAGCAAAGCCAAAAGCGCATGCTGTACTAAAGGTCCACCCGATGGAGCAGATGCGTATTTATTGTTTTTCTCTTCTAGCGTATGGGGTGCATGATCGGTAGCTAAAACGTCAATTCGATCGTCATTCAAAGCTGCCCAAAGCGCATCTTGATCTTCTTGGTGTTTTACAGCAGGATTCCATTTTATTCGAGTCCCATGCGTTTTATAATCTTCGGATGAAAACCAAAGGTGGTGTACACAAACCTCAGCCGTTATCTTCTTCTCGTTTAGCGGAATATCGTTTCTAAACAACTCTGTTTCAATAGCTGTAGACAAGTGAAATATATGTAAACGTGCACCCGTTTCTTTGGCTAGGGATACCGCTCTTGAAGAAGATAAATAACAAGCTTCATGGCTTCTTATGTCTGGATGTGCTTCTATTGGAATATCTGCTCCATACTTTTCTTGGTGTGCAGCAAAATTAGCTTTAACCGTTGGCTCATCTTCACAATGTACAGAAATAAGAAGATCCGTATTGGAGAAGATTTCTCTTAAAACCGCTTGATCGTCGACCAACATATTTCCAGTAGAAGACCCTAAGAACAACTTCAATCCAGCAACTTTTGTTTTGTCTAACTTTCGGATTTCGGCTATATTATCGTTGGTTCCTCCAAACATTAAAGAATAATTGGCAAGGGAAGTTTCCCCAGCACGCTTAAACTTATTTTCAAGGGCTTCTATATCGGTTGTTTGTGGGTTGGTGTTGGGCATTTCAATAAAGGAAGTAATCCCTCCAGCAACCGCAGCACGCGACTCAGAAGCTATCGTTGCTTTATGGGTTAGGCCTGGCTCTCTAAAATGCACCTGATCATCGATCAAACCCGGAATAAGGTGCTTACCAGTAGCGTCGATTATTTGATCCGCTTTATAATCGAGATTAACACCAATTGCTTGAATGAATTGATCTACAATAAAAACATCTTGTACCTTTTGAGAACCTTCATTGATTAAGGTTGCGTTTTTTATTAAAATTGTGCTCATTGTTTACGCTTAAATAGTGATTGTATACGGAGAAAAACGACACCATAAATGGCTTCCCAAATTATGGAACCATTCATTTTGGATTGTCCTTTAACCCTATTTAAAAAAATAATAGAGTATTCTTTCAGCTTGAATCCTTTCTTCCATGCCTTATATTTTAATTCGATTTGAAAAGCATAACCGACAAACTTAACAGCATCCAAATCTATCGCTCGTAAAACCGCTGCCTTATATCCAACAAAACCAGCTGTAGCATCTTTGACTGGCAGATTGGTAAAAAACTTGACGTAGTACGAAGCCGCCAAAGAAAGTAGAATCCTGCCCAGGGGCCAATTTACTACATTAATCCCGTCTACATAACGAGAGCCTATAACGACATCCACACCATCTAGAAGTTCAAGTTCCATTTTTGGTACGTCCTGTGGATTGTGCGAAAAATCCGCGTCCATCTCAAAAATAAATTGGTAATCAGCTGCCAAAGCCCAGCGAAAAGCGTGCAAATATGCCCGGCCTAAGCCCTCTTTTTGAGGTCGTGTTTCTAAAAAAAGTCTGTTGGGAAACTGCTTAAAAAGATTTGCAACCAAAGTACCTGTTCCGTCGGGTGAAGAATCGTCTACGACTAGAACGTGATAATCTTTATTAATCGACAGTAGTTCACAGATAATAGCTTCTATATTATCTGCCTCATTATAGGTCGGAATTACGATGAGTGTATTTTTCATTTGAAAGGTTAAAAGTAGTAAATTAAAGGGGATCGACTCCAAAATTTAAGAATCCATTTGTAATTGGATTCTTGATGAAAACTATTATTTTTAACCCATGGAAGATTGGATTTCAAGAACGGAACTGCAGCGCGATTGGATCAGTCTTGTTTTCTTATTCAATTTTATTCTTTTGGCAGTTCTAAGAAGTAAACACCCAAGACAATTCAAAACATTTATTCGCTTTATTGATCCAAAACTTTACTTTAAGGTTTATGGGAAAGATGATTCCTTGATACAAAGTTTTACCGTTCTTGGAACTGTTTTTTTACTCATCAATCTTTGCCTTGGGGTTTTTTATTGCCTTACTTTTTTTGAATTTGGTTCTAGCTCTTTTTCATTTTTCAGTACACTACTAATACATATTGTTGGGATGATTCTTGTCCGATTTGTGTTCCTAAAAACATGTTGCAAACTACTGGAAATAGAGGGGTTTTCAGAAATATTCATCTTTAAAACACTGAGTTATCAAATTCAGATTTCGATACTTTCATTCATTTTATTTCTTTTTTATGAATTCAGTTATCCAGCCCAAGAATTCTTACTCCTAATTATCATTGTAATTGCTGGACTTTATCTTTTATCACAATTGTCTTTGTATCGAGAATATTGGAGCCTGTTTAAATACAATTTATTGTATTTAATTCTATACCTTTGCACTTTCAAATTAGCTCCATGGATCCTACTTTACAGTACACTTAAGTAGAGCATTGACAAAAGCAACTTATGAAAGTAAAAACGATATTGGTTTCCCAGCCTGAACCTGCAAACGAGAACTCACCGTATACTCGCTTAAAAGATAAGCACAATCTTAAAATCGATTTCAGACCTTTTATACATGTAGAAGGTGTTGATGCCAAAGATGTGAGACGTCAAAAAATTGATTTTGCTGATTACTCTTGTGTTATCTTAACGAGCAGAAACTCTGTGGATCATTTCTTTAGATTAGCAGAAGAAATGCGTTTTAAAGTTTCTGATGCAACAAAATATTTTTGTCAATCAGAAGCCGTAGCTTTTTACCTACAGAAATATGTTGTGTATAGAAAGCGAAAAATCTATGTGGGTCAAAAAAGCTTGAATGACTTAGAGTCTGTTTTTAAGAAATTCAGTGAGGAGAAGTTCTTATTACCATCTTCAGACATCTTAAAACCCGCTACTCCAGACTTCCTTGATGGCTTGGGTATCGATTGGACACGCGCTCAATTGTACAAAACAGTTGTAAGCGACCTGTCTGACTTACGGGATGTTTCTTACGATGTACTGGTATTCTTTAGTCCTTCTGGAATTGAATCCCTACTGCACAATTTCCCTGATTTTGAACAGAACAACACCAAAATAGCCGTTTACGGAAACACTACTGTGCAAGCTGCAGATGAAGCTAAGCTACGAATAGACATCAAGGCTCCTTCTGACGAAACTCCTTCGATGACAATGGCCATTGAAAAGTATATTGCGGCAAATTCAAAGTAGCTTATTTCCTTAAAAAAGAAAGCATCAAGTACCCCCAAGCAGAAATCAATAAAAGTCCACCCACTGGTGTAATTGGTCCTAAGAATTTAACTGGCCAACCGTGTAGCTCTTTTGTTGCTAAAAGAAAGATGCTTCCGCTGAAAAGAAAAACCCCTGCTAGAATTAATTTTACGAAAGTTGATTTCACGTTTGAGTCTAGAGCAGATAGGGTGTTGATTAGCAATATTGCAAAGCTGTGATAGATTAAATACCGAACCCCTACTTCAAAACTACTCAGAGCATCTTGGCTTAAGCGGGATTTAAGGAAATGACTCCCTAAGGCTCCTAGACTGACTGCCAACATGAGTAATCCACTTGCTATTGCACTCGTTATACGTGTATGAAATTCCATCCTCTATTTTTTTGATAAAGATAGTCGCACAAAAGCTTTTTCCCTAATAGCATTATTTAAATTAACAAAAAATTAAAAATGAATTGATTTGTTCAATCAAAATGATAATTTTGATGAAAAAATTAAATGAAAATTACAAATCAGGAAGTGAAAGTTGATGGAATCGACAAGATTCTTTTGAATGGTTTAATACAAAATGCACGTGTTTCTATTGTCGAATTATCCAAGAAAGCAGGTATTTCGGGTGCCGCTGTTCATCAACGATTAAAAAAACTTGAAAACTCCTCTTTGATCAGCGGGTCTCAAATCAACATAAATCCAAAAATACTGGGATACAATACCCTAGCATTTATTGGTGTTTTTTTAGATAAAGCGGTCAGTAATCCAGAGGCTGTGGCTCAGCTTAAAAAAATTCCTGAGGTTACAGAATGTCACTATACTACGGGTAACTGGAGTATACTCATTAAAATTTTGTGTAAAGACAATGAACATTTGATGAACCTACTCAACACAAAAATTCAAACGATTAGTGGGGTATCGAGAACGGAAACCTTCATTTCATTAAACCAACAAATTAACAGGCAAATTGCGCTATAACTAGTCGCGACTATTACCCATTACTCGAAACAAGAGATACAAGAGGGTTGCCAAAGAAGCTAAAGCAGCCACTACGTAGGTTCGAGCAGCCCATTTGAGTGCATCGGTTGCACCTTCAAGTTCTTGCTGACTTACCATATTCTTTCGCTTCAACCAGGCCAGAGCTCGATTGCTGGCATCGTATTCAACTGGAAGGGTTATAAAACTAAACAAGGTACCTAGGCCGTAAAATCCAACTCCTATTAAAGCTATGGTTTGTCCAAAGGCGAGGGTTTGAGATGCGATCAATCCGCCAAAGATGATGTACATCGAAAAGTTAGAGGCAACACTTACAATAGGCACCAAAGTGGATCGCAACTGCAACCACTCATAACCTATTGCGTGCTGAACTGCATGACCGCATTCGTGAGCAGCTACCGCAGCTGCAGAAGCATTTCGCTGCAGATAAACTCCTTCACTGAGGTTTACTGTTTTGGTTCTCGGGTTATAGTGATCGGTCAACATCCCGGGTGTTGAAACAACTTTAACATCACGAATGCCGTGGTCAGACAACATTTGCTCTGCGATTTCTTTTCCAGTTAGGCCGTTTCTGAGGGTAATTTTAGAATAGTGCTTGAACTTCTTTTTAAGCGTATTCCCTACCCACCAACTAGCAACTGCAATTACAATAATTAAAAGAAGATAAGAACCCATAATATTTGATTTCTGATTTGGTTAAAATTTAATCTTTGTTTTTGTTTTTAAAAATAAGAACTAAAATCATGAGTTGCAAAAAACCCGTAACCGTATTTGCAATCATAATGGACATACTCTCAATTATATAACCGTAAACCCCCCATAGAAAAACTCCAAGAAGCATTACAAGGTACATTGATACAGAAATACCCATAGTAGATTTTGATTTCCAAACTTTAAGTACCTGTGGAACAAAGGCAGAGGTTGTTAAAATCGCTGCAATAAAACCAATAATTTCAACATCCATTAGCCTACAATATTAATTATTTTGCCCGGAACAACGATTACCTTTTTAGGAGTTCTTCCTTGTAATTGTTGTTGTGTGCGATCATCATTCATGATTATTTCTTCGATTTCTTTGGGTTTTAATTCCAAAGAAAGTTTAATCGTAAAACGCATTTTTCCATTAAACGAAACGGGGTAGTTCTTAGAAGACTCAATGAGATAACCAGGCTCATGAATTGGGAAGGCTACTCTACTAATACTAGAATCGTGACCTAATAGCTCCCATAATTCTTCAGCCGTGTGGGATGCAAATGGTGCCAGCAAAATCGCAAGAGGCTCCAATACTTCTCTTTCATTACACTTTTGAGCGGTCAATTCATTTACACAGATCATAAAAGAACTGATACAGGTGTTGAATGAAAAGTTTTCAATGTCTTCTGTCACCTTTTTAATGGTTTGATGTAAGCTTTTTAAAGACTCTTTAGATGCTTTTTTATCACTTACAGAAAAGGTTTCATTGGGGTGATACAACCTCCATAACTTTTTCAAAAAAGAATACACACCCGAAATACCTGCTGTGTTCCATGGTTTAGCTTGTTCTAAAGGTCCTAAGAACATCTCATACATCCGCAATGTGTCTGCGCCATATTGCTCACAAATTTGATCTGGGTTTACTACGTTGTATTTGGATTTAGACATTTTCTCTACCTCTCGCCCAACAACATAAACCCCGTCTTCTAAGACAAAAGTAGCCTCTTTGAATTGAGATTGCCAGTTTTTCAATCCTTCCGTATCCAATTCATCCGATGAATTGACCAGGCTGATATCTACTCGAATTGCCTCAACTTCAAATCCTTCGATACGGCTTTTGGTTATATACTCTTGAGTTCCTTTTTTACGATATACAAAGGCAGATGACCCAAGGATCATCCCCTGATTGATTAATTTTTTAGCATATTCATCAACGGGAAGTAAATTCAAATCAAAAAGAAATTTTTGCCAAAAACGAGAATACAATAAATGCCCTGTAGCGTGCTCACTTCCGCCAAGGTATAGATCAACTTCCTGCCAATAGTCAACAGCTTCTTTACTTACAAAGGCTTCCGTGTTATCTGCATCCATATAGCGATTGAAATACCACGAGCTTCCAGCCCAACCCGGCATCGTATTCAGTTCTAAAGGGAAAACAGTAGTGTCGTTAATTTCGGTATTGGAGACAACTTTTTCGTTTGCTGCATCCCAGGCCCAAATTGTTGCATTACCCAAGGGTGGCGCTCCTTCTGGAGTGGGTAAGTACTGCTCTACTTCGGGTAAAATTAAAGGCAGGTTTTCGGGTTTTAAGCAAACGGGAAAGCCTTCTTTATAATACACTGGAATGGGTTCTCCCCAATAGCGTTGTCTACTAAAAATAGCATCTCTCAGTCTATAATTTATTGTTCCCTCTCCAGAACCATCTTTTTCTAAACGTTCAATAACCGATGTCATTGCTTCTTTATAAGCCAAGCCATTTAGAAAGTCTGAATCGGTAATTTGTGTCTTTCCTTTTTCAGTAAATGCTTCTTTCGAAATATCGGCTCCTTCAAAAATATTACGGATTGGTATATTAAAATGTTTTGCGAAATCATAGTCTCGTTGGTCTCCACATGGGACTGCCATTACAGCACCTGTACCATATCCAGCAAGCACATAATCCCCAATCCAAATTGGGACCGGTTCTTGAGTAAGTGGATGAAGTGCATAAGCTCCTGTAAACACCCCACTGATGGTTTTTACATCAGACATACGATCACGTTCAGATCGTTGAGCACTTGCTTCAACATAGGCGGCAACTGCTTCTTTTTGCTCTGCTGTAGTAATCACTTCCACCAAATCGTGTTCTGGAGCCAAGGTCATAAAGGTCACTCCAAATAAAGTATCCGGTCGTGTTGTAAAAACCTCAATTGTTCCTTCGTGGTTTTGAATCTCAAAACGCACATTGGCACCAATTGACTTTCCAATCCAGTTGCGTTGCATTTCCTTTAAAGAATCTGGCCAATCGATGGTATTTAGCCCTTGAAGTAAGCGCTCAGCATAAGCACCGATTCGCATACTCCATTGCTTCATTTTCTTTTTTGTTACTAGAAAACCTCCTCTTTCAGAGACGCCATTAATAATCTCATCGTTAGCTAGAACAGTTCCAAGTTCGGGACACCAGTTTACTTCCGTCTCAGACAAATAAGCCAAACGATACATTAATAAAACTTCTTGCTGCTTATTTGCTGAAAAAGAAGACCAGTCGGTTGCAGTAAACGTTGTGCTATTTTCATCACAAACGGCATCCAGATCATGGTTTCCTTTTTGCTCAAAATGCGAGATTAAATCCTTAATCGGTTGTGCAGCATTGGCTTTTTTACAGTAGTACGAATCGAATAGTAACAGGAAAATCAATTGGGTCCATTTATAATAATCTGCCTGAGAGGTTCTAATTTCACGACTCCAATCGAAAGAAAAGCCCATGCGATCAAGTTGCTCGCGATAGCGGTTGATGTTGGTTTGTGTTGTTATATTGGGATGTTGACCTGTCTGAATTGCATACTGTTCAGCAGGTAAGCCAAAGGAATCATAGCCTTGTGGATGTAATACATTAAACCCTTTGTGTCGTTTGTAACGTGCATAAATATCACTGGCTATATAGCCTAAGGGATGGCCAACATGTAAACCTGCCCCAGAAGGGTAGGGAAACATATCCAAAACATAATATTTTGGAAGTGTGCTTTTGTTTTCGGCTTTAAACGTTTGATTTTTGGCCCAATAGTCCTGCCACTTTTTCTCGATTTCAAGGAAATTATACCCCACAGTAATTCAATTTATTAGATGCACAAAAATAGGGCTAAAGCGGGAAAGGAAAAAGTTTATCGGCACCAAGAATACAAATTGATTTGTCTTTAGTATTTTTACAG
>Ga0209374_1000123_pt1 | contig 89268 bp, 81 predicted proteins | sample SaaInlLV_DNA_10m_FD_184683 | JGI IMG/M metagenome (GOLD analysis project Ga0209374, IMG submission 184683) | Marine microbial communities from expanding oxygen minimum zones in the Saanich Inlet - SI075_LV_DNA_10m (SPAdes) (version 2) | ecosystem: Environmental > Aquatic > Marine > Unclassified ... | reverse complement strand
ACCCCGGTGGCGAGATCCGCGAGGCTTTCCACCACTTCGATCTTCAGATCCGTGATCGATGCGGCATCGATCGACGCTGGAGCGTCGGGAGCAAGGAACTCGCGGAGCGAATCGCGATGGTCGATCGCCAAGATCGAGAAGCGGCCCGCGCTGTCGGTCAGACCCGGTGTGGTCATTCTGGTTTCGAGACGACGGGAAGATCCCATGCTTCGTGGTCCCAGTTGTCTTGGATCCACAGGTGCGCGGGGTCGAAACACGGCGGCGTCGTACGTTCGTCGTCGTACAACTCGCCTGCGAGATAGTTGAGGAACATCATGTGCGAACTCGGACACGCGACCGAGGAGTGATACCCCTTGGTCACCAGCACCGCCTCGCCATCACGGGCGCTGAACAGCTCGTCGAAGTCTTCGTCGTCGCGCCAGTTGCGCTGCATGACGAATCCGTTGTCCGGTGTGACTCGGAAGTAGTAGACCTCTTCGAGGTAGGGCGATCCGTCACGACCGTCGTGGCAATGCGGCGCCCAGCCCGACCAGGTGCCTCGCGGGACGTAGACCTCATAGAGAATGAGCCGTTCGGCGTCAATCGGCGGGGCGAGCACGTGGTTGACATGGCGGTATGCCGAACCGCCACCGCGGAGCTCCTGCTTCATCTCCTTGGGCTCGATCAACCGGGTCGGGTACTTGCCCTCCGCCGGCGCTGAGCCGATGGAGAATTCGAACCCGCCCTCGGAGGCGACCACGTTGATGGCGTCGCCCGGCGTGACGTAGACGATGTGGGGCATCTCTTCGAACACCGAAGTTCGGCTGATCTCGAAGGTCTGCCCTCCGGCGGTCACTGTGCCGGCTCCTGAGATTGGCACGATTGCGGTCTCTTCGTCGGGCCGCGTGGACGTGTGGGTGTCGCCTGCCTCCAACTCGACGACGGCGAAGCTCAAAAAGTCCCACCCGGCGTTGTCGGGCGTGATGTCAATGCGGACTGAGCCATCCGGGTTGCGGGCGCGATGGTGGGCCAGGTCGGTGTTGCGCATCGGGCCGACCGGGCGGGCGTGACGCAGTGGCTGGCCGGAGTGTGACAGTGGTTCGCTCATCTCAGGGTCTTCCGTTCAGTTGTCGATCTCGGCAATGCGGACCGGGCGGTTTTCGGTCATCGAGCGCTGCGCCGCTTGGGCGATCACGAGTGGGGCTCGACCGTCTGCCCCCGAGGCCGGGCTCGCCACGTCGCTGCGCACGTAGTCGAGGAAGGCAGCCCACTGGTCGAGATAGCTCTGCCCATAACGCTCGAGGAAGAAGTTCTGGAGCGGCGGCCGCCGATACCCAGCCTCTGTGGCCAGCACGCTGTTGAAGTCGTGGTAGTTGTCCGAGGCTGCCTTGCCCAGATTGCCGAATGCCTCGACGCGCTGGTCGTAGCCATATGCCGCACGTCTGCTGTTGTCGATGGTGGTCAGGGCGCCGTTTGCGTGGGTGAGCAACACAACGCCCGTGTCGATGTCGCCTGCCTCGCCAATGGCCGGGTCGACACGAACAGCTCCGCGCGCGTAGACCTCGACGACGTCGCTGCCGGTGACGTACCGCGCCATGTCGAAGTCGTGAATTGTCATGTCGTTGAACATTCCGCCAGAGACGCGGATGTACTCGATGGGCGGTGGTCCTGGGTCGCGGCTGGTGATGCTGCACAGGTGCACGTCGCCAACGGCTCCGTGTTGCACTGCGTCGGCGACGGCTTTGTGGCTCGGGTCGAACCGCCGGTTGAAACCGATCTGGAGCTTGACGCCAGCATCGGCGACGGCGTTGAGACCACGGTCGACCTCTGCCAGGTCAAGCGAGATCGGCTTCTCGCAGAAGATCGCTCGGCCGGCGACTGCCGCAGCGACCATGGCATCGACATGGGTGTCGGTGCTGGTGCAGATCGCTACTGCGTCAACGTCTTCTGCGTTGACGGCATCATCGAGTGACGAGGCGACTCGAACGCCGAGGTCGCCAGCCACGGCCTGCGCCGCGGCCTCCACGACATCGAAGACGACGCTGACGGAGGCTCCGGGAACCTGGCGAGCAAGCATCTCAGCATGCATCTTGCCGATGCGGCCACAGCCGAGCACGGCGAATCGAACGGGAGTGTCAGGCACGACGTTGGCCCTGCTTTCCAGTGGCAACGTCATCGTGGGCAGCGACGACGGAGGGACGATTCGACACTTCGGGGACGCCCACTTCCCAGTACGTTCCGCCCTCAGTCCATTCGTAGCGATGGGTCTGCAGCGCAATCACGTAGGTCCGATCAGATGCTCGAGCTCGATCCATCGCCGACTCCAATTCCGTGACCGTGTGCACGGTCTCGGCGTTGCATCCTTGCGCCTTGGCCAGCATCTCGAAATCGACGCGGACCTCGGTGTTGGGCCCCTTGCAGTCGTCGAGGAGATTGTTGAACGGCACGCCACCCTGATTGATCTGCAACCGATTGATGACCGCGTACCCGCCGTTGTCGCAGATGATCACGATCATTTTGTGACCACCGATGACCGAGCTGTACAGGTCGGAGTTGAGCATCATCGTCGAGCCGTCACCGACAAACACGATGACCTCGCGGTCTGGCATCGCCATCTTGGCGCCCCAGCCACCGGCAATCTCGTAGCCCATACAGCTGAAGCCGTATTCACAGTCGAAGCTGTTGATCTCGTCGGCGCGCCACCCGTTGTTGACCTCGCCCGGGAATCCACCGGCAGCCGCCAACACATAGTCGCCAGGTTGCTTGTTGCGGTCGACAGCGCCCACGACTTGAGCGTAGGTCACGGGTTCCCCGGCCGCGACGGAGTCGTCGCTTGGCGCAGCAATCTTGTCGATGTACGCGTGGTAGCCGGCCCGCTCTGTGGCTGCTCGCTCGGTCCATGCTGCATCGACGACCCAGTCGGCAAGAGCGTCAGTGAGTTCCTCGAGCCCAGCGCGGGCGTCAGCAACCAGTGGCAAGGAACGCCGCTTGCGGGCGTCGAACCTCGCAGCGTTGAGCCCAATGATCGTCACGTCCGGGTGCTGGAACAGCGTCCACGAACCAGTGGTGAAGTCTTCCAGGCGGCTTCCGACTGCAAGAACCACATCGGCCTGGGCTGCAAGCGCATTGGCGGATTCGCAGCCTGTGACGCCAATGGGTCCCGCGTTCAGTTCGTGTGCTGCGACGAGGCTTGCCTTGCCCGCAACGGTCTCGACCACCGGAATGCGATGCCGCTCGGCAAATGCGAGGAGCGCTGCTTCAGCAAAGGAGTAGTGGACACCACCGCCAGCGAGGATCAGTGGTTGCTTGGCGCTGCGCAACGCATCGACCGCTGCTGCGAGTTGACCCCGATCGGGTCGGGCCCGAACGATCCGATGATGCTGTGCAGCAACAAACTCGTCAGGCACGTCAAATGCCATGGCTTGCACATCTTGAGGCAGACCGAGGAATGCCGGGCCACAGTCAGCGGGATCGAGCATGGTGTCGATCGCCTGAGGCAGCGACGTGAGCAGCTGGTCGGGCATGGTGATGCGGTCCCAGTAACGAGCGACCGGTCGGAACGAATCGTTCACCGTGGTCGACGGCACCCCGAAATGTTCGACCTGCTGCAAGACCGGATCCGGAGTTCGCGAGGCAAAGGTGTCACCCGCGAGCAGCAACAATGGCAAGCGATTCGAGTGAGCCACTCCTGCGGCCGTGACCATGTTGGTCGCGCCGGGCCCGATCGACGATGTCGCCGTCATGATTTGCCGGCGCCTGACCGCCTTGTTGTACGCGGTCGCGGCAAGCGCCATGCCCTGCTCGTTCTGGCCGCGCCACGTCGGCAGTTCGTCCTTGCGTTCTTCAAGGGCGTGCCCGAGGCAGGTGACGTTGCCGTGACCGAAGATGCCGTAGACCCCTGGAAACAGCGACGCTGTGCTGCCGTCACCAAGTTCGGTGGTTTGAGCGATGAGATGGGCAACGATCGCCTGAGCGACCGTCAATCGTTGGGTCCCCATTGGGTGACTTCTTTCGTTCGATTCGTTTTCGATTCGTGTTCGACCAGAGTTCAAGCGAGACGCTGCACGGGTTCCCAGCGCTCGGACTCCCAGCTCTGCAACAGGGCAGCCTGAACGCTGACGTAGTCGATTGCCTCAGCAAAGCCGGGCTCGTGTTGGCGGCCAGCGGCGACGCTCGACAGAAATTCGTAGTCTTCGATGACCTTGAGGTCCTCGTAGCCGATCGAGTTGGCATCACCGGGCACAAAGTTGCCGTGGTACGGATATCGATCACCGGCGTACACCGTGGTGTATCCGCGAGCCTTGTCGCCGACCAGGTTGAGCTGGAGTTGATTCATCGTCTCAAGATTCCACTTGAGCGAACCCTTGGTTCCATAGATCTCGAAGGCGCACTGGCTTTCTGGCCCGACAATGGTGCGGCTCGCCTCGAAAGTGCCGCGCGCTCCGTTCTCGAACTTCACCATGGCCCCGAAGTAGTCCTCGTTCTCCACCGGACCAGTCGGGTCTTCGGGCGAACCGAGGTCGTAATGGGTGCCACCGGGTTGTGGGATGGGACGGTCAGGAATGTAGGTGTGGCCGGTCCCGACGACTTTTTCGATCGGTCCCACGAGCATGTGCGCGAGATCGATCGAGTGACTGAGGATGTCAGACGACACGCCGTGTCCCGCCCCGTCGAGTTGGAAGCGCCACGAGAGCAGACCCATCGGGTCCGATCCGTACATCGTGAAGAATCGGCCGTTGTAGTTCGTGATGTCGCCGAGCGTTCCGTCTTCGATCAACTGCTTGGCGTACTGCACGAGCGGCGCCCACCGATAGTTGTAGCCAACGCCAGTGATCACACCTGCGGCTCGCGAAGCAGCTTCGATACGTACCGTCTGCTCGGGCGTCCCGCCGACCGGCTTCTCACAGAACACGTGCTTTCCGGCTGCGGCCGCTGCGATGGCGATCGGCTCATGCAACATGTTCGGCGCGCAGACACAGACAACGTCGACATCGGGGTGGTTGACCGCCACGTTCCAATCAGTCGTTCCCTCACGGAAGCCGAACGATTCGACGGCCTCGTCGACCCGTTCTTGCAAATTGTCGCTGATGATGATCAGCTCCGGGTCGTAGTCACGCTCTGGGAACAGCGTCGGAATGCGGAGGTACGAGCGCGTGTGGGCTTGGCCCATCCAGCCGAAGCCGATCACGGCAACGCCGATCTTCTTGCGGGTCATTGTGGTCCTTGTTGATGGGGGTGAACGATCGCTGCAGCCGTTGCGACGGCTCCAGCGACATCTCCGTCGGAGGGGTAGAGCAGAGAGCGGCCGACAACAAGGCCACGAACGTTGGGGACATCCATTGCTCGACGCCACTCGTCAAATGCGGTCTCAGGGCGGGGGCCAGGCGTTCCGCCGAGGATCAGTCCAGGCATCGAAGTTGCGGCCATGACGCGCTCGACCTGGGCGGTCGCGGGAAGCTTGAGCCAGGTGTAGGCAGAGCTTGCACCGAGTGCATTAGCGATCCCGACGCACTTCACGAGCGTGTCGTCGTCGGTGTCGAGCACCTTGTGACCGCGTGCATCTGTTGTGTACGGGAGCGGTTCGAGCATCGCCAGCTTCCGGACGGCTGCAAGCTCGGTGATCCAACGGGCGCAGGCCTCGATCGTTGGCTTTGAGCGTTCGTCGTCCAGGTCGATGCGGAGCAACATCTTGGCGCCGTCGAGGCCTTGTTCGACGATTGATGGCACGGTATGGCCCGTCAACTGATCATCGAGTTCCCAGGCCGAACCCATCAGGCCGCCACGGTTGATCGAACCGATTGCAACTTTGCCATCGAGTGCACCGAGCAGCGCGAGGTCATCGAGAATGTCGGGCGTCGCCATGACGCCATCGACGCCCGGGTCGGCCAGCGCTGTCATCGTCCGCTCGAGCACATCTCGACGGTCGGCCATGACAAACGGTTGACCAGACACCCCGACCATGCCGCGGGCAGGGTGATCGATCGCAATGATGAACGTGTTGCCGTCAGCGGCGAGCAGCGGTCGAGTCGTTCGCGCGCCAAGTGCTGTGGCGATCGCACCTGGATCAGTCGCGCGAGTCTCAAGCAGACCGCTCCATGCCTCGTTGCTGATGATCACCGGATCACTCGATCGGGGACCTCACCGGTCGCCAGCAGGTGATCGATTTCGGCTGATGTCGGCATCTCGTCCGAGCACATCAGGCGACCGGCGACAATCGCCCCTGCAGCGTTGGCGCGGGTCACGATCTCTGCTGGGTCCCAACCCGCGAGCAGCCCATGAGCCAACGAGCCACCGAACGCATCGCCCGCCCCGAGCCCGCACACGACGGGGACGCGGATCGGGTCGACGACGGTGCGTGAGTCAGCAGTCGCAACCATCACCCCATCGCCACCCTGCTTGACGATGGCGATCTGCACGCCACGTTCGAGCATGCGGTCCGCTGCTTCGTCAGGAATGCGCGTGCCGACGGCAATCTCACATTCGTTTTTGTTGCCGACTGCCACCGTGCAGTGGTCAATTGACGGCGAGATGTACTCAGCAGCCTGCTCCGGAGAGTCCCAGAACATGGGTCGGTAGTCGAGGTCGATCACCGTGTGTTGCTTGCGACCGCGAGCCTCAAGTGCTGCCATAGCTGCTGAGCGGGAAGGCTCTTCGGCAAACCGTGACCCAGCCAACCAGAACAGTGGCGCCGAGCGGATGGCATCCATCGGCATGTCCGCAACCGAGATATCCATATCCGGACCTCGCGGCTCCCGATAGAAGTAGATCGACGGCTCTTCGGGCGGCATCAGTTCGCAAAATACGACCGGAGTCAGCAGATCGGGATCAGTCGAAATGAACTCGTCGTGCACGCCGAATTCGCGAAGACCCTGTCGAACATAGGCACCAAACGCGTCGTCTCCGACGCGATTGATGACGGCGGCTTTGCGACCGAGCCGCGCAGCCGCGACTGCGACGTTGGTGGGACTGCCACCGATCGATTTGCGGAACGTCGAAACGTCAGCAAGGGCAACATTGTGTTGCTCGGGATACATGTCGACCGATGACCGGCCAAATGTCAAGATCTCGAGGTCCTCCAAATCGAAAGGCTCCGAAGGGTTCAACTTGTCGCGCCCGAGTCGCGGAGTTCGTGTTCAAGAGCTTCGAGTTCTGCTCCGCCCGACATGAGACGCGTGAGGTCGTTGACATCGATCTCGTCCTTGGCGAACGAACCCATCGACCGACCCCGATTGAGGATGAGGAACCGGTTCCCCACAGGGTACGCGTGACGCGGATTGTGAGTGATGAAGATCACGGCCAGACCCTGATTTCGGGCCTCGACGATGCGCTTGAGCACCACGCCCGATTGTTTGACACCGAGGGCCGACGTGGGCTCATCGAGAATCAGCACCTTCGCGCCGAAGTACCCAGCACGGGCGATGGCGACAGACTGCCGTTCTCCACCAGAGAGCGTGCCGACCGGCTGTTCGGTGTCACGGATGTCGATGCCCATCTTTGCCATTTCGTCCTTGGCGATCCGCTTCGCCTCTTTCGTGTCGATCCACTTCAACGGCCCGATGCTCTTGGTGGGCTCGGATCCGAGAAAGAAGTTGCGCCACACCGACATCATCGGAACCATCGCGAGGTCCTGGTACACGGTGGCGATACCACTGTCGAGTGCGTCACGCGGAGAGTCGAAGGTGACCTTTTCGCCTGCAAGACGGATGGTTCCCTCGGTCTGCTGGTGCACACCGGCAAGGATCTTGATGAAGGTCGACTTGCCGGCACCGTTATCACCGAGCACACACGTCACCTCACCGGCGGCGACCGACGTACTGACGCCACTCAGGGCAGTGATGCTGCCATAGAACTTCGAGACGCTGTCGAGTTGCAGAAGCGGCTGATCAGACATCGTTGTTCTCCGTGAGTGAATCGAGGGCCATGTCAGAGGTTGGGTTCATCGGCGGATCGCCTCGGCTCGGTTGCGGAGGTACTTGTTGGAAACCACAGCCAGCAGGAGGATCACGCCAATAATCAGGAATCTCCAGTCAGTGTTCCAGCGGGCAGCAGAGATGCCGGCCAACGGCATCGACATGATGCAGGCGCCGATCGCGCCACCAAAGGCTGTTCCGTAGCCCCCAGTGAGCAACGTGCCACCAACCACTGCAGCGATGATGAAGAAGAACTCCTGACCATCACCAGCATTTGATTGAATCGAGTTGATGCGGAACGCAACGAGCAAGCCGACGAACCAAGCAGCGACGGAGACCAGCATGAACAACTGTGTCTTTGTCCTGGCTGCGGGCACACCGACTTGACGAGCGGCTTCTTTGTTGCCACCCACAGCGACCGTCCAGCTCCCGAAACGCGTCCGGGCCAGCACCCACATCATTGTTGCGGTGAATGCGACGAACCAGAAGAGACGAATCGACGTCTTGGCCGGGGGCACCTCCGCAAGTAGTTCCGCCTCGGTGATGAACAGCATGCGGAAAGCAAGTCCGACAAAGATCGAAACAATGCCGAGGATCAACATTCGGCCACCGAGGTGGTCAGCGCTGGCCGATTTGACTCGACGCTCGACGAATCGCGAGACGACGAATCCCCACACGAACACGACGACCGCAGCGAAGAGCAGAACCGAGAACAGCGAGGCCCGGAACTTCGCTGCTTCGGAGTCGATGAAGGTGAGGGCTGCGATGACGACAACCGCGAGTGCCAGTACCGAGGTCACGGCACCCTTGGTGGCCGGACTCGCTGACAGGGCAGCCTGCGACGCCATGGCGATCAAGGCCATACCAGCGGTTACGAACGCAAGCAACAGGATGACTCGAATACCCTGCGTGGTGAACGGGAAGAAGAATTCGTGGGTCGACGAAGAATCGATCAGCACTGCGATGACCGCGCCGAGCACGACGAGTCCGAATCCGAGCCCCAAGAACTTGCGCATCTTCTCGTCAAGGATGACAGCCCCCCGGTCCTCAATCGGCTCGTACCGCCAGCTGACCCAGCCGTGCATTCCGAGAAAGACGGCAACGGCCATGACGACCGCAATCGCGGCGTTGACTCCGACACCGTCGGTGAGATGGAGCGCAATCGCAGCAGCAATGCCAAGCCCAAGGCCGACGATGAACTCAATGAGGCCGGATGACTTGCGCTCCTCGGCACGCTGGAACCAGAGTTCACAGATCGCGAGCAGGACGATGATGACACCAGCAGCAAAGATTGAAATGTAGAAGAGGTCGCGCAGCTCGAACGGGTGCTCATTGCGAGCCCATTCGGCAGCGAAGATCGGTCGGAAGAAGTCGAAGTCGCTTGCCTCGTCGGTTCGGCCGATTTGAATCTGGCCGACGAATCGCTTCGACAGGCCGAGCTTCAGCCCAATGAGTGCGAAGAAGGTTCCGAGTGTGATGATAAAGCTTGGCTGACCGGTTCGTTCGACCATGAACCCATTGAGGTAGCCGATGCCCAGCGCGACCAAGAGCGACAACGGAATGGCGAGCAGCATCGGGAATCCGAGGCCACCGAGTTCGCCCGTCTCTTTGACCAGGTAGATGATCAACATCCCCATTGCCCCAGTCATGGCGCCCGATGACAGGTCAAATTCGCCGCCGATCATCAGCATCGAGACGGCAACCGCCATGATGCCGAGCGTCGCCGCGGTATCGAGCCACGTAAAGGTCTGCCCGACCGTGCCGAACGTGCCCGAGGCCGCCCAGAAGAAAATCCAGATGCCAGCAGCTCCAATGAGGCCGCCCACTTCCGGGCGGACGAAGAGCCGTTGGAATACTGAGCGGTAGGCGAGGCGCTCGTCGCCGCCGGCTGCCGATGCAGCAACGGCAGCATCCGTCGAGATCTCACCGCTTGGCGCCTCAGTCGGTGTCACGGTTGCAGTGTCGGGTGAGTCGTGCTCGTTCACAGGGTCCCTTGCAAGAACTGGTCATGTGACCCTCGGGCCACGTTAATACTCGGAGTGCGTGGGGGGAAGTGGTGCGACGGCGGTGGGATCGGAAAAGTCCGATCCCACCGCCATTCACGTCACGTTCAACACATCATCGATGTACTGAACGTCTGGTGCTGATCAGATCAGCGGGTACCTGCCGCGCTCAATTCGATAACAGCAGTTGCATTGTCAGTTGTCACAAAACCCGGACCCGTAAGGATCGGCAGGCCGCCGCCCAGAGTGTTCTGGTTGGTGACGTTGAGGTACATGAGCAGGACCGGCATGTAGCCCTGCAGGTACTGCTGCTGGTCGACCGTGAAGGCCACGTCGCCTGCTTCGATTGCGCCGAGGAGATCCGGCGTCATGTCGAATCCGCCGATGGTGAGGTCGCGACCGAGGTCCTGCGCTGCGCGCAGTGCCGACATGGTGATGACCGGGCCGACGCCGAGGACGCCGTCGATGTCCGGATCAGCGGCCAGGAAGGCGTTGATGGTGTTCTGCTGCTCGGTGGTGTCTGCGTCGAGGCCCATGAACTCAATCACGGTTTCGCCGCCGAATGTCTCAGCGAGGCCGTTGCACCGTTCTTCGAGGCCGACGTTGCCCTGTTCCTGGAATGCGCAGAGAACCTTGGTTGCTCCAGCATCGTTGAAACGCTCACCGGCACCGTTGCCAGCAACGTCTTCGGACTGGCCAACGTGGGTCAGCGCGCCGATTGCCTGGTAGTCGTTCGCACCCGAGTTGAGGGTGATCACGGGGATTCCTTCGGCAACTGCGGCCTGCAGCGGTCCGACGAGTGCGTCGGGATCGGGCAGCGATGCAGCGATGCCGTCAGAACCTTCCGCAACGGCTGCTTCGATGTCCTGCACCATCACCTGTGCGTCGTTGACGCCCGGCTTCCACACCAGCGTCACGCCGAGGTCTTCAGCGGCGGCATCGGCGCCGCGCTGTACCACGGACCAGAACGGGCCGTCGTCGGAGTGAGTGATCATATGGAAGGTGAGGTCGCCGGCCTGAGTTTGATCGACTTCTTCGGGTGCATCGGTCTCAACCGGCGCTGCCGTGTCGGTCGATGCGGCAGTGTCGGTCGAAGCCTCACTGCTGCTGTCGTCGTCAGAGCCGCCGCAGGATGCAGCGACGAGTGCGATTGCCGGCAGGAGTGCCAGCAGCTTCTTGGATGTCTTCATGTTCTCCCCTTTGTCAGGTGTGGATTTCCTCGTCAGCCGAGGCGGGTGCCTCGATCCCCTTGAGGAACTCGATGCTCGCAAGAACATCGAGAAGTGGGCCAGCACCGACTGCAGGTTCACCCGCAGTGATGGCAGCGTCTTGTTCGAGTACATACCATTGGTCGTACCCGCGAGCTTCGAGTTCGGTGACGATGGCACCGATCGGGACGTCGCCACGTCCCAGGTTGCAGAACATCCCGGCCTGCACGCCGTCCATAATCGACTGGTCGCCGGCGAACACTGGTCCAGCGAGATCCATGACGACGTCTTTGAGGTGGACATGGCGGATGCGGTCAAAGGCGATGTCGATGAACTCGAGTGGATCCATTCCACCGATTTGCATGTGGCCCATGTCGAAGGTCCAGCCGACATCAGAAACGTCAAGCAATGCTTCGATGTCGGCGCGAGTTTCGACCACTGTCCGCAGGTGAGGATGAATGGCTTGCGTCATGCCGAACTCGCCCAGGATGTCGTCAACAATCGACAGCGTCTTGGCCGTGAAGTTCCAGTCGTCAGATGTCAGGGCCGTGCGCGGACCCCAATCCCAATCGGTCACAGCCGACGTAACGAAGACGGTGGCACCAGCGGCCGACATCAACTCAGCTGTGCGGCGAGCGGCTTCGATGGTCGCGTCGAGTTCTGCTGCCTCATGCAGCACGAGCGGGACGAAGCCGCCGATCATCTCGAGGCCGAACTCTGCACAGAGATCCTTCAGTTCGGCTGGGTCGGTCGGAAGGTAGCCATCTGAGCCGAGCTCGGTCGCAGTCAAACCAAGCTGCTGCATCTCGCCGAGCACGCGGCGCGGCTGCAATTCAAGACCCCAACCGGGGACTTCGCAGACCCCCCAGCTGATTGGGGCACCAGCGAGCCGCGTCAAAAAATCTGTCACGTTTCTCTCCCCCCGTCGCGAAAAATTAGAGCGCTCTAATTTCCGATGTGGCTACTATGGCTCTTGGCACTACGACGTGTCAAGCCCAGCTGGCATCAACGGACCGGACCCCCTCATATGTCACAACCCACGATGCAACAAGTCGCCGAGCGCGCTGGGGTTTCACTCGCGCTCGTCTCGCTCGTCATGCGGCAGGCACCGAACGTCTCGGACTACCGCCGCCAGCTCGTCCTCGATGCTGCCGAACATCTCGGCTACCGCCCCAACGTCCTCGCTCGAAACCTGGCGAGTCGCCGGACCAACACGATCGGTGTGGTCCTCAACGACATCCACAACCCTTTCTTCGCGGAGATCATCGACGGCATCCAGGCTGCTTCCGACGAAGCCGGTTACCGCGTCCTCATCGGCAACGGAAAACGTTCACCGTCGGGCGAAGCGGAGATGGTGGAAACCTTTCTCCAGTTCCGAGTCGACGGCATCATCACCGCCGGCGCAACGATGCCGATGTCGACCATCGAGGCAGCTTCGGAGAGCACCAAGATGGTGGTGGTCGGTCGGAGCAGTCGAAGCCAGGTCATCGATTCGGTCAACACCGACGATGTCACCGGAGCGCGTCTCGCGGTCGACTATCTGGTCGAGCTTGGACACCGTCGCATCGCACACATCGACGGCGGCACCGGAGCGGGCGCCGAAGCGCGTCGACGCGGCTACTCACAGGCGATGACGGATCATGGATTGTCCGCCGAGATTGTCACGGCCGGCGGAGACTTCACCGAGTCTGGCGGATATCACGCGGCCAGCGAACTGCTGAACCAATCCAGCCGACCCACCGCCATCTTTGCGGCGAATGACTTGTCCGCGGCAGGCGCGCTCGATCGCATCGAGGACGCAGGTCTCGCCGTGCCGGATGACGTCTCCATCGTCGGCTACGACAATACGGCACTCGCCGCAATGCAGCATCTGTCTCTGACGACGGTGAACCAACCGCGAGACGAGCTCGGGCGCCTGGCGGTGGGGTTCATACTCGAACGACTCCGCGACGAGCGCACCGACTCGGTCCACCACATGATTGCACCGGCCCTGGTCAAACGTAAGACGAGCAGCCGCCTGACAGCAGGAGAATCAACATGACCACCGACCCCACGCCGCTTCGAGTCGGCATCGTCGGGACCAGTTGGTGGGCAGACTCGATGTACTTGCCAGCCTTCGCTGCCCATCCCGGCGCCAGCGTGGTCGGCCTCTGCGGGCGTACCGCCGCCACCGCTGAAGCGCTTGCAGCCACGTGGGATGTGCCGTGGTTCTCGGTCGACAGCGACGACTTCCTTGACCCCGAGCGGCTCGATGCAGTGGTGGTGGCGACCGGCACGGATAGCCATGAAGAGCTGACGATGACCGCACTCGACCGCGGACTCCACGTGCTGTGCGAAAAGCCGCTTGCCCCTGACGTCGCTGCTGCAGATCGCATGGCCCGACGGGCCGCCGAGACCGGAGCGATCACGCTCGTCCCGTTCACGTATCGGTACATGCCGACCAACCAGTTCGTGAAGCGACTGATCGACACCGGATACGTCGGCACGCCATTCCATCTCAACATGCGCTACTTCACGGGGTACGCCCGCGATCACGAGTACAACTGGCGATTCGATCAGGAGTTGGCGGGTTCGGGCGTCCTCGGCGACCTCGGAAGTCACTGGCTCCACGTCGCGCGCTGGCTGCTTGGCGAGATCACCCACATCGGCTGCGTCAGCGACAGTTTCTATCAGCGCGGCCCACGACCAGATGGCTCGCCATACGAGCAGAACGAAGATTCCGCTCTGATGACCGTTCGGTTCGCGAACGGAGCCCATGGCTCGCTCCAAGTGTGCGCCGCGAGCTGGGAAGGTACTGAGTTCAACCAGACACACCACCTTGATCTGCACGGAACAGATGGGACGATCTACGCGGTCAACGATTGGTCGAACCTGCAGCAAGTGAGTGGGGTCCGAGCCGATCAGCCCGGTCCAGCGCAGGTGCTCGACGTTCCGGACGACATCTGGAATGGCGCACGTCGCGACCGCGTCCATGACACTTACCGTGATGTGTTCCGCGCAGGCGGTGCAATGGTCGGCGACTGGGTCGACGCGGTGCGCGCTGGCAGGCCGATCGAACCAGACATCGCGGAAGGCGCGATCGTGCAGCATCTCATCGACCTCGCCACGCAGAGCGCGGCGGGCGACGGGCGACTCCTCGACGCTCGACGGTGAAGCATCTCGTTGCCGCGCTGATGGCCGTCGCGCTGCTCGGGTGCGACGGCGACTCGGCACCAGACGTTGTCCAGTCCGGCGTCGGCATCGTGGCTGAGGGCTGCGCAGGAACCACCAAAGAATTTGGGAGTGGGATCGCCGTGGACCGCCCAGGGCATGTCGTCACCACCGCCCATACAGTCGCGGGCGCGACGGCGATCACCGTTGTCGACTCCTTCGGCGTCGAGTTTCCTGCCACCGTCGTGTCCTTTGACAAAGACGCGGACCTCGCACTGCTCGACGTTCCAGGCCTCGCTGCACCACCGCTCGCCGTCGGCCGAGCCGAAGTCGGCGACGCACTTGCTGTTGTCTGGTCGCCCGACAACGGCGTGCGCCCAGTGAGCGTGATGATCACCCGCAGACTCGACATCACCATTGAGGACATCTATGTCGAAGATGAGGTCCGCCGGTCCGGCCTCGAACTGGTCGGCGACATCTCCGTCGGCGATTCAGGCGGTGCGGTCGTTGACGGGTCCGGCGACGTCGTCGGAATCATTTACGCACGGTCACGACCGCGGCCCCAGACCGCCTTTGCGACGGACGACGGCGAGTTGGAGCGTCTGCTCAGCGAGCGTCCACTCGACGCCACCGACCGATGCCAGTGAGATGTGCAACAGTGCGGTCGTGAGCATCGATCGCTACGAGTTCCCGTACCCCTCCCCTGCTGCTGTCGCCGAGCACCCGTTCGACCGTCTCGACTTTCGTCGGTACTCATCTGCAGAAATGGCGGGCCGGGCCGATGATCTTCATCAGTTGATGGACCGCCGCCGAAGCGTGCGCATGCTGTCCGACGAACCTGTGCCGGTTGGGCTGATCGAGGCGGCCGTCAGGACTGCGTCGACAGCGCCGTCGGGCGCACACCAACAACCTTGGCAGTTCATCGCGATCTCTGACCCGGCGACGAAGCGCGAGATCCGCCTCGCGGCCGAAGCCGAAGAGCGAATCAACTACGAAGAACACCGGATGAACGATGCGTGGCAACACGAACTCGCACCGCTCGGCACGGACTGGCACAAGGAGTTCCTCGAGATCGCGCCATGGATCGTGGTGTTGTTCGAAGAGCGCTACGGAATTCGCGACGACGGTTCCAAGCGGACGCACTACTACGTCAAGGAGAGCTGCGGTATCGCCGCGGGCATGTTCATCACAGCGCTGCACAACATGGGCTTGGCAACGCTGACCCACACGCCAACTCCGATGGCGTTTCTGACCAAGCTGCTCGGACGCGGCGCACATGAGCGCCCGTTCGTGTTGTTCCCTGTCGGCTTTCCGGTTGAGGATTGCCAAGTCCCCCGATTGGCTCGCAAGCCGCTCGATCAGGTGTTGACCATCATCGGTCCCGATCCGCAATGAGGTCGGCCGACCCTTTGACGAATTAGGCGAGCTTCTCGACGAAGCCTTCGAGTTGGCGCAAGTTGCGACATTCATAGACACCGTCGGTGTAGGTGCCGTACTCGCCAACGATGGAGTCACCGGTATTCCAGTAGCTCTTCGGTTCTGGATTCAGCCAGTACACGTGGCGTGCCTTCTGCTGAATCTCTTTGACCACCCAGCTCTGGCTGGCGTGATAGTTGTTCCGAGCATCGCCAAGCAGCAGCACCGTGGTCTTCGGGCCGACGTCCTTGCCGTACTTGTTCCAGAAGACTTCGAAGGCGTGGCCATAGTCGGAGTGCCCGTCGACCCACACCACATCGGCCTCGGTGTTGACGCGGTGAATGGCTTCGGTGATGTCTTCGGTGGCCTTGAAGTAGTCGGTGACTTCGTCGAGGCCGTCGATGAAGACGAACGAACGAACCTTGCTGAACTGGCCAGAGATCGCATAGACGAGCATCAGCGTGAACCGTGCGAAGGCCGCGACGGAACCAGAGATGTCGGCAACCACCATGAGTTCGGGTTTTGCTGGCCGCGGATACTTGAACTTCGGCTCAGCCGGCACACCGCCGTAGCTGAGTGAGTGTCGGACGGTATTGCGGAAATCGAGCGGGCCCTTGCGGCCGTGCTTACGCTTGCGAGCCAAGCGAGCCGCGAGCTTGCGAGTCAACGGTTGCAGCGACTTCTTCAGTGCCGTCATCTCATCACGGGAGGCGTGCATGAACTCGACGTCTTCGGGCAGCGGCTTGCGGAGCGTCTTGGCCATCGCTTCGGCGCCACGGTCCGCCACGAGGCGTCGACGGATTTCGGCCTCGATCTCACCCTTGAACTTTTCGATCCGGTCGGCGTACTCCTCTTTCTCCAACCGTTCCTCAAGGGAGGTCAAGTCATCGGGAGCGTCCTCTCGCGACTGCTCCATCATCTTGTCGAGCATGCCGTCGAGATCGAGGTTCCGCAGTGTGCGGTAGAGATAGTACGTCCCACCGACAGGGCGTCCCGGCTCCATTCCAGCAAAGCGTTGGACGCTTTGCTTGGCCATGGCGCGCATCATGCCCTGGTCGCCGTTCATCAACGCCTGCATGAGCATCTGGGCGATCTCTTCGGGCGTCATTCCGTCCATGCCGCCCTGGCCGCCGTTGCCCTCCTGCTGCTGCTCCTGCATTTCGCGCCACATCTCGTCGATGTCGGTCTCACCGTCACCGTCGCCGATCTTGTACTCAGGGCCGCGCAGGCTGAAGTAGACCTCGAACACCGTCTCGAAGCTGCGCCAATGCGCGTGATTCTTGATCAGTGTGGCCCCGAGCGCGTACTTGAACGCGTCGCGATCCTCAATCGGGATGTGTTGCACCGCTTCCATTGCATCGAGGTTCTCCGTCAGGCTGACCGGGAGGCCGGCGTTGCGGAGTTCGACGACGAAGCCGTTCAGGAGTTCCAGCATGACTCAGTCGTCGACCGACAACTCTTTGGTGGCCTTGGCGATGTCGGTCTGGTACTTCAGCAGGATGTTGAGCGTTTCTTTGGCGGTCTGCTCGTCGATCGTGTCGATGTTGAGGATCATCAGCGTGCGGGCCCAGTCGAGGGTCTCCGAGACGCTCGGGGCCTTCTTCAGATCGAGTTGACGGATCGACCGCACAATGCGGGCAACCTGGTCGGCCAGCGACTCGGTGATGTCCGGCACCTTGGCGAGCACGATTTCACGTTCGCGGTCGAGCTCGGGATAGTCGACGTGCAAGTAGAGACAGCGACGCTTGAGCGCCTCGGACAGCTCACGTGTGTTGTTCGACGTGAGGAACACCAGCGGAATCTGCTTCGCGGTAATCGTGCCCAGCTCAGGGATCGAGACCTGGTAATCGGAGAGGATCTCGAGCAGCAACGCCTCGGTCTCGACTTCGACGCGGTCGACTTCGTCGATCAGCAAGACAACAGGCTCGTCCGCGGTAATCGCCTCCAGCAGCGGGCGTGTCAGCAGGAACTCGTCGGAGAAGATGTCGTCCTTCATCTCCGTCCAGTCTTCGTTGTCGCCGCGCTCGGTCTGGATGCGCAAGAGTTGCTTCTTGTAGTTCCACTCGTAGAGCGCTTTGCTCTCGTCGAGCCCCTCGTAGCACTGGAGCCGGATCAGCCGCGAGCCGGTGATCTCGGCAATGGACTTGGCGAGCTGGGTCTTGCCGGTTCCGGCGGGCCCTTCGACGAGGATCGGCTTGCCGAGGCGGTCGGCGAGGAATGCCACGCCGGCAATGCCATCGTCTGCCAGGTAGTTCACTTCCTTGAGGGCGTCGCGGACCCCCTGCACATCCTGGAAGCGATTGGTGTCGGCAACAGCGCCGGTGTCAGTCGTCATGGGCGATGACGCTAGTTCTCAAGCTGCGGCCATCAGCAATTGGAATCAACGGACAAGCGTCACGGTGCCCTGCACCGGGTCGAGTTCGATCTCGGCTCCGTCTGGGATGCCGGTCAGCGCCCCGACGACGCCGATGATTGCAGGAAGCCCGAGCTCGCGAGCGATGACCGCCGTATGGCTGAGGAGGCCACCGCCTTCGGTCACCACTCCCCCGGCCATTGCCAACACCGAATTGAACGTGGGCACGGTGAGCCGAGTGACAATGATGTCGCCCGGCTCCGCTCGTTCGAACGCTTCGTCGGCGTTGCCCACCACTCGTGCAATACCGCGCACGGGCTCGGTTCCGACACCCACCCCAGACAGCGTTGCAGCAGCACCGTCACTCTCTTCCCCAGCAGGAGGGTCGAAGAGTGACGTCACCATGAGCACTGCGCGCATCAGCTCAGGCATGCGACCGGGCAAGATGTCGACCGGCGGCGGCGCACTCGGAGGACCGAGCCGGTCGGGTGCGTCGAGCGCTTCCCAGCCCATTCGTTCATCGCAGCGGGTCTTCAGCTCCGCGGCAAGCGGGTACTTGCCGTCGCGCAGCAGACCGACGATCTCAGGAATCGACGCATCGAAAATGTGCTCGAGGTCGTCGATGCTGCCCGACGCCCGCAACCGGCGGCCGGCTTCGAGTACCGCGTAGCGGGCGATGCCAGCTGGCCACTCTGCGGTCAACGGACCGTTTTCATCTCTGAGGCCGTAGAGCGTCCTGGCCTCCTCGACCAGGCTGGTAAACTCGGCCCGGTCCGCCTCGGCAAGCTGGCTCGACATCGCCGAGAACGCTCGATCGCCAGCCAGCTCGGCTGCGTCGAGATCGACATCCGATGCGTTGATCGATGCAAGCACGACGTCGGGCAGTTCTCGGAGCGTGCGGTTGCGAAGGTCGTACCCCGTCGTGACTCGATTACCGAATTCGGCAAGGTAGGCGCTGAGCAAGGCTGCGGCCTCAGGACTGGCTGAGCGGACATCGTCCAATGTTTGAGGCAGCGACTCGACACGTGCGAGTTCGGCGCGGACCGCAGCCAGTGCTCTCGCCGGCGCACTCGTCGCAGGCGACGCTCCGGCAAGCGTTGCCATCACCTCCTTGGCGTCGAGGCCCCAATCTTCGGCCGCGACAAGCAGGCGACCGATCGGCGCCAGATCGGAAGTATGAAGTCGGAAGTGCAACGCTGCCGCCCAGGCCGCGTGCTTCCAGACCGCATCGAGGTGCTTTGCCAGGTCAGCATCGGACAGATCGGCAACCGGGACCTCGCCAAGCCGACGATTTGTCGCCTGCAGTTCAGGCTTCCACTCTCGTTCCCATCGGGCGAACTCGCTCATCCAGAACTTGCCGTCGATTGCCCGTGCCGATTGCTTGGCCCGCCGCCGGAACCTCGGATGGAGCCGAGTGACCAGCCACAACACCTTGTCCGGCGGTGTGGGTCGCGTCGAGTTCCCGCCGACGAGCGGAACGAGACGGGTGTACATGCGCCCGTTCACAAAGCGTGCTTGGACCGACGACAATGGCGCTCCAGCGAGCTCAAAGCCCACACTGAGCCCTGCACCCATCGCTTCGGACATCAGGTCACGCATCGGGCGCGACACCGTCGCTTCGAAGTGCGCGGTATCGAGCTCCCACGTGCCGGGTCCGGGTGCGGTCCAATCAGTCATGAAATCAGTGTGGCAGACCTGGTGATCTACGCTCGACGGCCATGCCCGCTGCCTTCGAAGACAAGTCTGACGAGTTTGTCGAGACGATGAACTCCCTGCTGAAAGAGCTGTCAGGAGGATCCGATCATCGTGGTGAATGCACGATCGAGGCAGCCCATCTCGTGTCTGGCGTCGTCGATGCGGACGGCCGCCACACCTCTCAGGAACTCGAGTCGTGGGTCGATGCGCTCGGACGCAAGCTCACGCCACCCATGATCCTGACGCCGACGCAACTACGCACCGACGACACCTTGGGCGGTTCCGCTGCCTGGCTCTCCAAGCCGAGCACCATGTTTGACCTTCTCGTCAAGGCGGACGCACACGACAACCAGCGACGCTCCCATGCCTATTACACACATGCGCTGTCGGTCGCCCATGCGACTGCTGCGCTCGACATGGTGCCGTCGGCAGACGAGATCTCGGCAATCGACCGCTTCCGCATGATGATGCTCGGCGTGATGGATGAGCACGCCGTGCCCCGACCGGGGCAGCCCGATGCCCCCGCTCAGGCGGAGGTCGCCGCCGGCAAAACGCCGCCGGCGGTCGTCGAGGTCGAACTCCCGCCCGAGCGATCGATTGAGGAGCTGTTGGCCGAACTCGACGCGCTCGTGGGACTCGATCACGTCAAGGCCGAGGTTCGTCGTCTCACGTCGTTGCTCCGGGTGCAAGAGCTTCGAGCAGAACGCGACCTGCCCGTCATCGAGACGAGTAAACATCTGGTCTTTACCGGAAACCCTGGTACCGGTAAGACCACCGTGGCTCGCTTGCTCTCACAGATTTTCCGCGCGCTCGGGATCGTCTCCAAGGGCCACCTCGTCGAAACTGATCGGTCAGGTCTGGTCGCTGGATTCGTCGGGCAGACCGCCTCCACCACCAAGCAGGTGATGGAGTCGGCGCTCGGCGGCACCTTGTTGATCGACGAGGCGTATGCACTGGCGCGTGGCGGCGAGAATGACTTCGGTCTCGAAGCGGTCGACACCATTGTCAAGTTCATGGAGGACCACCGCGACGACTTGTCGGTCATCGCTGCTGGCTATCCGGCCGAGATGAGCGAACTCATCGACACCAATCCCGGCTTGAAGAGTCGATTCACCAGGACGGTGGAATTCCCCGACTACGACACCGAAGAACTGATCGCCATCTTTGGCCTCATCAGCGGAAGCAAGGAGTACCACCTCGATGCCGGCGGGAAAGTCGAGCTGGGCACCATCATCGAAGCCGAGCCGCGCGGCCGCGGCTTCGGCAACGCCCGCTTCGTGCGCAACGTGTTCGAAGCTGCAATTGGCCACCACGCACTCCGGCTCGCCCACGTCGAGGTCCCCACCGACGAACAGTTGACCACCTTGACCGCCGACGATCTCCAGTCCCCCGAGCGGGGGACAGCGATTCGTCCCTGATCACCGAGCCCCAGCGTCGCTGCTACTGGCGAGCGAGAATGCGATGGTACGTGGCCTCTGGAGCTTCCAGGTGACTGACATCGTCATCTTCGATGTCAATCTGCACCCACGCAAGATCGCCCGCGAACTTGTTCAAATCGCCCGCTGGATAGTCCGATGTGACCGGCGATGCACTGTCCTCACCGATGTCCATGGTTTCATCCGCCGAGAACACGAACGGCACGGTCTTGTCGATCCGTTCCTCCGCAACGACGGCGCCGTTGACCAACAGGGTGCCGGTGCCGCCAGCGCCGGGAGTGCCACCATCGAGGTCGAACTGGTACTGGATCGTTACCTCACCTCGGGGCAAGACATCGGAACCCTTGACGTAGTAGTACTCGGAGTTGAACCAGTTGTGACAGTACGCAGGACGTCCCTCGACGACGTAGAGCGACCATCCTGCGAACCGGCCGCCCTGGGCAACGAGCACACCGTCAGCACCATCTGATCCGACCTCAAACTGCGCGGTAACAGTGTGCGAGCGGTTCTTGACATTGAGCACGGTGTTCTCGCCCATGTGCGTCATCCCCGGACTCATTCGCATGCTCTTCCGGCCGGTCTGCAGCTCAGGGCGCCCGGCGATCGTGGCATTGAAGCGTTCACCGGTGCGATCATCGATTGGGAAGACGTTGTATTTTGCAGCTTCCAACAAAAAGAGCTGTTGGAGTTCTGCCAGCTTTTCGGGCATTTCGCTTGACAGATCGCGGGCCTGCGACCAGTCCGTTGTTGTGTCGTAGAGCTCCCAGACATCGTCCGCAAGCGCGGGCACGGTTGCCCCTTCGCCCATCTCCCATGGTGTGCGGTGCTTCGTGACCGCTGTCCAGCCACGGTGGTACAGACCACGATTGCCGAACATCTCGAAATACTGCGTGGTGTGGCGGTCTGGAGCGTCCGGATGATCAAAGCTGTAGGCCATCGACACCCCCTCGATCGGCTTCTGCGCAATGCCGTTGACCATGTACGGCTGTGGCAGGCCGGCGGCCTCGAGCATGGTGGGAACAATGTCGATCACGTGATGGAATTGATTGCGAACCTCGCCCTTCGCGGCAATCCCATTCGGCCAATGAATCACGGTGCCATTGCGGGTGCCGCCAAAGTGCGACGCAACCTGCTTGGTCCACTGATATGGCGTGTTCATCGCATGCGCCCAGCCGACCGGATAGTGGTTGAATGCCGATGCCGACCCGATCTCATCGAGATGAGGCAGGATCTCCTCAACCGTCTCAGGGATGCCGTTCAGCGCCTTCAACTCGTTGAATGTTCCATCCAGTCCACCTTCAGCGGATGCTCCGTTGTCACCCGCAATGTAGATGACAATGGTGTCATCGAGCACGCCGATCTCATCGATCAACCGGCCTGTATGGAAGTCGGTGTGCTCGGCAAAGCCGGCATACGTCTCCATCAGACGGGCACCCACCAGGCGTTGGTCATCGGACAGCTCGTCCCACCCTTGAACACCTGGTGGCCGGTCGGTTAATTCCGTGTCTGCCGGAACCAGACCCTTGTCGATCTGATTTGCGAGGGTCTCCGCGCGAACAGCATCCCAGCCCTTGTCGAACTTGCCGCGGTATTTCTCGATCCATTCCGGCGGGGCGTGGTGCGGAGCGTGAGTTGCGCCGTAGGACATGTACGTGAAGAACGGCTTGTCCGGCGTCATCGTCTGCTGGGCCGTGATCCAAGCGATCGCCTGGTCGACCTGTTCCTCGGTGATGTGGTATCCCTCTTCGGCGGTGGCGCGTGGTTCGGTCGGCGTCGTCCCCTCGTACAACGTCGGTTCCCACTGGTTGGTCTCGCCGGCAACGAATCCCCAGAACTTCTCGAACCCGTCACCCGTTGGCCACCGATCAAATGGCCCTGACACCGAGGTTTCCCACACCGGTGTCTGGTGCATCTTGCCGAACGCCGACGTGCTGTAGCCATTGAGCCGCAACATTTCGGCCACAGTCGACACCGTGTTCGGCCGAACCGACGTATTGCCCGGCATCGAGGTCGCAACCTCGCCCACCGAGCCCATCTCAGCAGAATGGTGGTTGCGGCCCGTGAGTAATGCCTGCCGCGTCGGCGAGCACAGCGCAGTCGTGTGGAACCGGCTGTACGACAGCCCGCCGGCCGCGAGCCGCTCGAGCGTCGGCATCTCGCACGGCCCACCGAAAGCTGACGTCGCACCAAACCCCATGTCGTCGATCAAGACGATCAGCACATTCGGCGCGCCCTCCGGGGCCGTAAGGGAACGATCGGCGGTGCCTTGGCATCCTTTGCATGGAGCGCCGGTTCAGCCCTGACGGGCAGATCTGGAATCGGGAGGATCTCTCGTCCGATACGGGGATCTTGCGCCATCGTTGTCTCCTCAAATTCAAGATTGCATTGCGAGGGGATGACCGTAGCCGCTGAGGTTCAGGGCCGCCTGGCGCCCACCCATTCTCAGTGTCTGGAAAGACGGGAACGTCGTCTCGGGAGCATCGAGCAGATCACAAGCTTCAATGATGCACCTCGATCTCGATCTCAGAGTACCCCTGACCCACTCTCACGAGTCCGTAAGCTCACAGCGTGGGATTCAGAGACGGTTTCTACACACCGAAGACCGCGCGGGCCATTCTTTCGTGGCGCATCCTGCTGGGCATCGGCGTCACTGCCCTCGCAATATTCCTCGGCCTCAATCCGGTGCTCAGCGTGGTCTTCGGCGCCGCGACATACGGCGCCTCAGTCGTCGCAGCGATGCCTCGGAACCAACGCACACGGATCGATCCCTTCACGGTGCAAGAACCTTGGCGACAGTTTGTCCAAAGCGCCCAGGGTGCAGCCGTCAAGCTGCAGCAGACCATCGAGGCAACCGGCGACGGACCGGTGAAGGAACGCATGCAGGCGGTCCGCGAGAAGCTCGAACACGGTTTGGACGAGACCTGGCAGATTGCGCGCCGCGGCCATGAGATCGACCAAGCCATTCGTCGCCTCGACCCGACCGCCCTCCGCTCCAGGCTCGACACCCTGCATCAGCAAGACGATGCCGATGCGTCGATTGCATCTGTCGAATCTCAACTGGCGAGCGTTGATCGGCTGAAGGAACAGTCGACGCGCACCTCCAATCGGCTGCGCCTGGCCCAGACCCGCGTCGACGAACTCGTAGCACGGGCAGCCGAGGTCAGCATCGGCGCCGGGGACACTGATGCCTACGAACACGACGTCGAAGATCTCGTCGACGAACTCGAAGGACTGCGGCTCGCTGTCGAGGAGACCCGAACCGCGTGAGCAACTTACTGAAGAGCAACCTTGTCGTTGCGGCCGGCACGTCGTTGTCGCGCGTCACCGGCATGCTCCGTGTCACCGTGCTCGCTGGAGTCCTCGGAAGCACCGCGCTCAACGACGCCTACATTCTGGGCAACGAGACACCGAACATCGTGTACGAGCTTCTGCTGGGAGGCGTGCTCTCCGCCACCCTCGTGCCGCTGTTCTCCACGTTTGCCGAAGAAGACGACGAAGTGTCCGGGCGCGAGTCCACGAACGTCGTCATCACCGTGGGTGTCGTTCTCCTGTCGGTGCTGACGTTCATCGCCGTGCTCGGCGCACCCCTGATCTTCCGTGTCTTCTCACTCAACATCGCTGACGACATCGATGCTGATCTGTTCCGGTCGGTCGGAACGACCCTGTCCCGGGTCTTTCTCATACAGATCTTTTTCTACGGATTGACCGGGCTTGCGAACGCGTTCCTGAACAGTCGCCGCCGTTTCTTCGCAGCTGCGTGGAGTCCAATCCTGCCCAACCTGATCATCATCGTCACGCTGCTGTCCTTGCCGGACCCGACTGACGGCGTGTGGCAACTGAGCGATGTGGTCACCGATACCCGACTTCGCCTCACGCTCGGCTGGGGAGCAACGCTCGGTATTGGGGCGATGGCGCTGACGCTGATTCCCGCGGCGCTGGCAACAGGCTTCAAGTTTCGATTTGACTGGCAACCCAAACATCCCGCCGTCAAGCGTTTGCTGACCCTGTCGTTCTGGACCTTCGGGTTTGTCGCCTCCAACATCATCGCTCTCATCGTCGTGCGGAACCTCACCGAGCCGGGAACGTCGGACACCTTCGCCTACTTCGCTGCGTTCACCTACTTCGTGCTCCCCCAGGGTCTGCTCGGCGTCTCAATCGCGACCACATTCCAACCCGAGCTGGCGCGCTCGGTGGCACGCAAAGAAAAGGCGGCGTTTATCACCACGATGTCATTGGGTGTCCGAATGACAGCGCTCCTCACCATTCCGGCGGGCGTCGGGCTGTTTGTGCTCCGACGACCGTTGGTCGGGCTCGCTCTTGAGAACGGCAAGTTCGGTGCCGAAGGCGCACTCAACGCCTCTCGAGCGCTCGCCGGCTTCGCCTTGGGCCTCGGCGCCTTCTCGATCTACCTCTTCGTGTTGCGCGGCTTCTACGCCCACAAGGACACCAAGACCCCGTTCAAGGTCAACGTCGTTGAGAACACGATCAACATCGTGCTCGCTTTCGTCCTCGTCGGCGCGTACGGGGTCCTCGGTCTCGGTGCCGCTTTCGCCATCGCCTACGTGCTTGCCGCGTTCTGGGCGCTGCAGGTCCTCAGCTACAAGGTCCCGGGATTTGAACTCCGACCGATCCTCGCCAGCATCTGGCGCATGACCGTTGCCGCCGCGCTGATGGGCGAATCGGTCTGGTTCATGACGCGTCACGTCGGCGGCAACGTGGGCGTCGAGGCCCTGCTTCGGCTGGCGGTTGGCGCAACGGTTGGCGTGATCATCTACTTCGGGCTCCTCGCGGCGATGGGAGCTCCTGAACTCGAAGCGCTCAAGCGTCGCCTTCGCCACCGATAAGCTGTTCTCCATGTTCAAGTACATCAAGAAGCAGTGGAACTACCTCGTCGCGAAGCTGACCGGCCGCTTCAACGACAACGCAGATCCCAAGGTGCAGCTCGAACAGGCAATCAGCTCAGCGCAAACTCAACACAAGCAGCTCAAAGAGCAAGCTGCCAATGTCATTGCGGGCCAGAAGCAGGCCGAGATCCGCTTGAACAAGAAGATGACCGAGCTGGAGAAGCTCAACGGCAACGCCCGTCAGGCGCTGATCATGGCAGCCGATGCCCAGAAGGCCGGCAATGCCGAGAAGGCCGCCCAGTACACGAGCGCTGCAGAAACCATCGCCGACAGGCTCCTCAGCATCGAGTCCGATGTCGAGAGCCTCAAGTCAATGGTCCTCGAATCAGCGCAGGCGTCCGATCAGGCCAAGGCAGCGGTCAAGCAGAACAGTCGGCTCCTGCAAGAGAAAATCGCCGAGAAGTCGAAGCTCCTGAGCCAGCTCGAGCAGGCCAAGATGCAAGAAGAGATGAACTCGGCGATGAGTCAGCTCACCGAGACCGTTGGCGATGACGTCCCAACGCTCAACGAGGTCACCGAGAAGATCGAGGCCCGGTACGCCAAGGCCAAGGCCTCCGCCGAACTGACTGACGTCACCGTCGAGAGTCGCGTGCTTGAAATCGAACAGGCAACCGCCAACGTCGAGGCCCAGAGCCGCCTCAGCGAGCTGCGCGCAGAACTCGGTCTCGACAGCCCACCCGCCGTCGAAGCCGCACCGACCGCCTCAGCGGAGGGCCAGCCGCTCCCCGCCCCTGAGGCCTAAGATCGCTTCAGGCCAGAATCACGAGGTCGTCGCGATGAACAACGTGGCCCACGCCTGATTCGCCAACCGCCAGAGTCGCATCAGCTGCGCTCATCGCTGCCATGCCACGCGCAAACACGGCATCGCCGTCGGTGATGTCGACGACCTGACCGAGCTCGAAGGTGCCGGACACGCCGGTCACGCCAGCGGGCAGCAAACTGTTCGGTCGATCGGTGAGTGCTCGTCGAGCCCCAGCATCGACCACGACCGTGCCGGAGACCTCCGCGGCAAACGCGATCCAGAGCTTGCGAGCCGACAAAGTTCGGTCATGCGGTGCAAACGTGGTGCCCACAAGCTCGTCCGAGACAGCGCCGGAAAGCACGCCTCGACGGTTGGCAGGCGCAATGACCGACCGGATACCGCTCCACGACGCCATCCGTGCCGCAGTCAGCTTGCTGGCCATTCCACCGCTGCCACGTGCGCTGCCGTTGGCGTCGGCGCTGATCGAGAGCAACGGGTCGTCAGCCTTGACGAACGGAACCAGCGTCGCCGTGCTGTCCGTGCGCGGATCGGCGGTGAAGACACCGTCGGTGTCTGTCAGCAGCACCAGGACATCCGCGCCAACGCCATTCGCAATGAGTGCAGCGATTCGATCGTTGTCTCCGTACCGAAGTTCGTCATTTGCGATCGCGTCGTTTTCATTGACAATCGGCACGCAACCCAGTTCGAGCAGTCGATTCATGGTCGACCTCAGGTGCAAGTACTGATTGCGCGTCACAAAGTCCATCGAATCGACGAGGAGCTGCGCTCCGACCAGACCGTGCCGTTCCAGTTCTGCGTTGTACACCTCGAGGAGGCGGCTCTGTCCCGCTGCGGAGATCGCTTGGAGCGTGGGCATGTCGGTGGGCCGGGCGTGCAGCCCGACCGCGGCGACCCCAGCCGCCACAGCACCCGAGGAGACAATGATCGCTTCGTGTCCCTGTTTGCGCAGCACCGCGACCTCGCCGCACAGCTTTGCGATCGCACCGCGATCGATCACGCCGTTGTCGTCGGTGACCGACGCAGTTCCGATCTTGGCAACGACGCGCACGATCAGACGTCCGGCGAGTACTCGAAGCTGAAGCCGGCAATCCAGATGACGTCGCCTTCTTGCGCTCCAGCCTTTGCAAGCATCTTGGGCACACCGAGGCGTTCGAGACGGTGATCGATGTACGACAGCGCTTCGGGAGTGGTCACATCGTTGAGTGCGACGATGCGCTCGACCTCACGACCGACGAGCCGGAAATGGCCGGGTTCGACCACTTCGACCATGGCACCCTTGGCCTCCGGGCGAATCGTGACGACACCTTCGGCGTACTCAATGGCCTGGCGGGCATCGTGCACTCGCTGGGCGAGCTTGCCAACCAAATCATTGAGGCCGGACCTGGTGACCGACGAGATGACGTCGCCTTCCCATCCCATTGCCTGGAGTTCTTCAGGCTGGACGGCATCGCCCTTGGTCCCAACGACCACCCGCGGGCGGTCGAGCAGGTCAGGCTGGTACTGGCCCAGTTCTTGGAGCAGCACCCGCTCCTGCTCTTGCGGCGACACGCCATCCATCGGAGCCAGATCGAGCATGATGCACAACACCAGCGCCCGTTCGATGTGGCGCAGGAACTGATGACCCAGGCCCTTGCCCTCACTTGCGCCTTCGATCAGACCGGGGATGTCCGCGACGACAAACTCTGTGTCCTCGTCCAGCGCAACGACACCGAGGTTCGGTTCAAGCGTGGTGAACGGGTAGTTGGCAATCTTCGGCTTGGCCTGGGAGATGACGCTGATCAACGTCGACTTGCCAACGTTGGGAAACCCAACGAGGGCAACGTCGGCCATGAGCCGCAGTTCCATCTTGAGCCAGCGTTCTTCGCCGTGTTCGCCCTGCTCAGCAAAATTTGGTGCGCGACGCTTGTTCGACAGGAACTTCGCGTTACCGCGGCCCCCACGACCGCCAGCTACTGCCAGCCAACGGTCACCGTGGTTGACCAGTTCGGCAAGAAGTTCGCCGCCGTACATGTCGGAGATGACCGTCCCCATCGGGACCGAAATCTCGAGTGACTCGCCGCGCCGGCCGTGCATGTCTTTGCCCTTGCCGTGCACACCGCTTCCCGCCTTGCGGTGGGGGTAGTCGCGAAAGGCCAGCAAGGACGCAACGTTGTGGTCGGCGACGAACCAAATGTCGCCGCCGTTACCGCCATCGCCACCGTTCGGGCCGCCGTAGACGACGGGCCCTTCGCGTCGGAAGCTCACGCAGCCTGCACCGCCATCGCCTGCCTTTACGTTCAATTGGCATTCGTCGACGAACTGGGACATCGGGTCAAGGCTAACGCCGCATTGTCGACCGGCCCCGGCTCGTATCTCGTACCCTCACCATATGGACGACTTGCCATACGCTGACGCTGCCGACAAGCGCGCTGATCGCTGGGCCTCAACGATGGCCGGCCACGCCAATGCTGAGATCGTTCTGGCCCATGCCGACTCCCGAGCCGAAGTCGGCGCAACAACGATTCTCCGACGCGAGATCCGTGAGGAACGGGAAGACGCGATCCTTGCCGAGCATGCAACGCGGTCCGATGGGGCCGGAAATCGGGCGATCGAGGAAGCACCAGACCCGCATCGCACGTGCTTCGAACGTGACCGCGACCGCATCCTGCACGATTCGTCCTTCCGCCGACTCGCCGGCAAGACACAGGTCTTTGTGTTTCCCGAAGATCATCAGCGGACGCGAATGACCCATGCACTCGAAGTCGCCCAGGTCGGACGGTCGGTCGCCGCCGCGCTGAGCCTCAATGTGCCACTCGTCGAAGCGATGGCTATCGGTCACGATTGTGGTCACGGGCCGGGCGGACATGCCAGCGAAGATGCTCTGTCGCCCTACCTCGATGGCGGGTTTGATCATGCCCCGTGGGGCGCCGACGTCACACTGCAGCCGCTCAATCTCTGCGCCGAGACCCTTGACGGTATTCGCAATCACTCGTGGAGCCTGCCGGCTCCGCAGACTCCCGAAGGCGAGGTGGTGTCATGGGCCGACCGGATCGCCTACGTCTGCCACGACTTCGAAGACGCGGTCGCCGCTGGAATCGTGACCGAGGAAATGCTGCCATCGATCGTTGCCGAGCGATGTGGCCGCGATCGCTCAACTCAGCTGGGCACATTTGTCCGAGCGATGGTGACCGCGACCATGACATCCGGTCGAGTCGGCATGACGCCCGACATCGCCGAGGCGCTGGCGGCGTTCCGCAAGTTCAACTACGAGCACATCTACCTGCGCCCTGCCAGCGAGCGCCAGAGCGATGCGGTCATCGCGCTCCTTCGGGCCTTGGTCGAGCACTACGCCGACCGCCCCCACGCACTCCCCCAAGCCACCACGGCCGCTGTTCTCGGCGATGGCATCGATGTGGCCCACATCGACGCGGGCAGCGCCGCAGCCTTACGTGCCGCAGTCGGCTACGTCGCCGGGATGACCGACCGATTCGCCTGCCAACAGGGCCTGGCCCAACTCAACTGGGATCCGAGCAAGCTGCCCGCCGGCATCGGCATGTGACACCGCGCCGCAAGGACGTCTTGTCTCAGCCACCGTCGTCTTGTCTCAGCCACCGTCGAGGAAGAGGGCTCGAATACCGAGGCCCATAATGAAGAGACTGCCGCAGCCATACAACAGGTACTGCTTGTCTCTGATGAACGGGCTCGTTCGATAGCTGTACAGAATTCCGACAGCGACGATGGCGGTGAAGCCGTACAAGGCATGGAAATCGTCGAGCACCCGACCGTCTTCGTTGGCGAGCAGCACGCCAACAATTGCGACGGCGAAGACCGACATCTGCGCCACTCCAATCGCCCACCACATTGCACGCAACCGGAGCAGTTCCACGTATTGCGCCGCGAGGGCCCACAGACCAACCGCAGCGTTCGACACGATCAGAAACCAGCCGAGGCCTGTGTGCAGGTCGATCACGTCGGGTCGGCGCAGTCCTGGCCACCGATGATGCTGACCACCTCGGAATCATCAGCGAGGCCGGTGACCGCGCCGCGCAAGTTGTCGTTGATGACGAAGGTCTCGGGGAAGAAGTCGTCTGCGGGATTCAGTCGAAGGCCAGGGTGTGCCGCCTCGAGCAGGATCAGCTCGGTTCCGAGACCAACGCTGTTCTCGGTGACCAGGCCCAACGGTGTTTGATCGCTCACCACCACTGTGGTGCCGTCGAAGTCATAGGTGCCGTACGTGTACGCGAAAAAGTGTGGACGGCCCTCGAGCACCGGCGACACATCGCCGAAGGTGAGGTTCAGGCTGCCAAATGACACCACGCGCAATTGCGTGCCTGCGCAATTGCCGATCTCGAACGGGTCGACCCAACCAGTGTCAGCCGTTGGCGGTCCAAGAAACGAACTGAGGAATGCGACCACGCCATCGGGGTCGCCACTGAACACTGCGGCGCCGATTCCCTCGTCGCTGAGCACCAGCGCCTCGACGGCCGGATCGACGGGAACCGCCGTCGTCGTAGGAGCGGCCTCAGTCGTCGTGGTGACGTCGACCGCGTCGGCCTTCGTCGTCGGCACCGCGGTCAGGTTGGTCTGCACCGTTGTGGTGCTCGCGACAGGTTGCGTTGTTGTGGTGGTCGGGAACAGCGTCAGCTTTGTTGTCGGTCCAGCGACCGAGCCTTCGCTGCCACCACATGCTGCCAGGGCGAACGCCAACGCAGTCGACCCGGCAATCAGTCTTCGACGCATAGCAACATCTTGGCCGCGGGCTCGCGTGAAAATGGTGCACCTCAAGCGAAGAGCCAGCCGGGACGCATCGGTGGCTCGACGCCGCGTTCGATGTACGACTCAATCCCGAACATCGCGGTGAACGCTTCCTCTGGCATTTCGAGGAAGAACGACTGGTCACTGATCTGGCTGCGGTGACAGGCGATCGCAGCACGCTTCTGAGCAACGAAGCCACTGACGTCGATCTCGAGGGTCAACTCCGCCTCGAGCATCCCAAACGGGTTGCCGTCGTCAGCCGGCCCTGCGGGGTCAAACGCCTCACCATCGGCCCCGTCCTGCGGCGGGGTGACGCCCATTTCCATGGCCTGCTGCATCATCGTGACGACACGGTCGCGGTTCATCGTCGCCTCGAAGAGCCGAATCCCACGACCTTCCGAGATCAACAGGTCAACTGCTGCATGACCGACCTCATGCACCTTGATGTGATCAGGATGGCCGTAGTTGCCGTGCCAGTCGTAGGCAGTCAGCACGTCAGCGTTCTCCTCGCGGAGGATGACAGCAAGACGTTCGGCAGCGTCGGCCAGTTCGGCCTGGAAAAAGCAATCGGGATCGGAATTCTGGTCCCAGCCCGTCATCCCCGAGTCTGTATAGCCGAGGAACACGACGCGATGCGCGCCGAGCGCAGCGACCGATCCGTCCGTCTCCTGTTTGCGACGATCCACCAGTGTTTCGCCATCAGCAAGATCATCGGGGACCTCGCCGTGCGCGCCGTCTGTCGCAACGACGAGCACCACTCGGTGCCCTTCCGCCGCAGCGCGAGCCATGGCGCCACCGGTGGAGATGGCCTCGTCATCGGGGTGGGCATGAAAGCAGACGAGAGTCGACATCGCCGACAGTGTGGCACCTCGGGACTGCCATCCCTACCCGACGACTACTCGGCGTGGCGCACGGCCCCCGATGTGAGAAGTGCGTCGACGTGGTCTGCAGCGACTCCCCAATCGACCAGGATTTCTCTACTGTGTTGGCCAGGGTGAGCCGGCAGCTGGTCAACGACGGCCGCCGTGCGACTGAACCGCGGCGCCGGCGCTGGTTGAGTAACGCCGCCAAGTTCGATGAACGTCTGCCGGTCGACGTTGTGCGGGTGCTCTGCTGCCTCGCTCATAGTGAGGACGGGGGCGAAGCACACGTCGGTCATCTCCATCAGCTCACACCACTTATCACACGTCTTGGTCTTGAAGAGTTCGGCGATCCGCACCTTGAGTTCGGGCCACTGCGTCGCATCCATCTGGCGAGCGAATTGCTCGTCACCCTCGAGCCCTGTGAGCCGCATCAACTCTGCGTAGAACTGCGGCTCGATCGAGCCGATGGAGATGTATCGACCGTCAGCGCACTCGTACACGTCATAGAAATGCGCTCCTGTGTCGAGCAGGTTGGTGCCGCGCTGCTGTTCGTCAAAGATGCCAGCAGCCTTCATGGACCAGAACATCGTCATCAGAATGGCGGTTCCGTCGACCATCGCCGTGTCGACAACCTGGCCCTGCCCGCTCCCCTTGGCCTCCAGCATCGCTGCGACCACACCGAGCGCGAGGAACATGCCGCCCCCACCGAAATCGCCCACCATGTTGAGCGGCGGGACCGGCGCCTCGCCGGCGCGCCCGAAGTGCGCAAGTGCGCCAGCCAGCGAGATGTAATTGATGTCATGTCCAGCGGCGTGCGCATACGGACCGTCTTGACCCCAACCGGTCATGCGACCGAACACCAGCTTTGGGTTGCGCTCCAAGCACTCGTCCGGTCCGACTCCGAGTCGCTCCATCACTCCGGGGCGGAAGCCTTCGATCAGCGCGTCGGCGGCGCCAACGAGATCGAGCAGCGTCGCAACACCGTCAGGATGCTTCAGGTCGATGGCAATGTTTCTCCGGCCACGCAGGCTGACATCGCCTGCTGGCTTGTCCGGCGCAGCGCCGCGCACCGCTCCGGCTCGTTCGACGCGAATGACTTCGGCGCCGAGGTCGCTCAGCAACATGGCGGCGAACGGTCCGGGTCCGATTCCGGCAATTTCGATGACGCGGAGTCCTGCGAGTGGTCCAGGCATTGGTTCCTCAGTTCAGTGGGTTTCGGGTTCAGTGGGCTGCGGTACGGGTATGTCCGCCGATGGCTTCGGCGAAGACGGGGGCGAGCGGGACGGGCAAGTCATGGCCCATGTCGGACACCAGAAGATAGTTGGCCCCGGCAATGAGCTCAGCGGTTCGTTCGCCACCCGACGGAGTGATCAGCTGGTCGTCGCGACCGTGCATCACGAGCGTCGGAACATCAAGCGCCCGCAGCCGATCGCTCCTGTCGCCCGTTGCATAGATCGCCGCGAGCTGCCGGGTGAATCCTTCGGGATAGAAGACGCGATCGAATTGCCGTGCCGACCGATTCTTGGTTGCTTCCTCGGAGTAGTACTTCCTCGACAACCAGACCCGAGCGCGAGTGGCTTCTTCGATGTAGGCCTCGCGCTCGATGGCTGGCGGCGCCAGGAGTGCAGCGCGCGCTTCCGCCGACGGCTGACCGACCTTCGGGTCGCCAGGGCTACTCATGATCGATGTCAAGCTGATGATGCGCGCTGGATGTTCGATTGCCATCATCTGCACGATCATTCCACCCATCGATACGCCGGCGATGTGCGCGCGATCGATGCCCAGGTAGCTCAGCAGATCCATACCATCGGCGGCCATGTCGCTCAGCGTGTACGGCACATCGACCTGCTCGCCGGCCATCAACGACTGCAGCACCTGCATCGGGTCCACGAGTTGGCCGTCGAACTTGGTGGACAAGCCAACGTCTCGATTGTCGTAGATGACAACATGCAATCCCTGCGCCACGAGGCCGTCAAGAAATTCTTGCTCCCACACGATCATCTGACTCGTGTACCCATTGACCAGGAGCAGAGACGGATTTCCGGAGTCGCCGAAGGTGGTGTACTCGAGTTCGATTCCAGATTCCAGAGCGGCGCGTGGCATAGAAAGCAGTGTGGCAGAAGTCAGCCGATACCTTCTCAGCGTGTCTGAAACACTGCGCGTGCACGCCCCTGGTCGAGTGAACCTGATCGGCGAACACACCGACTACACCGGCGGGTTGGTGTTCCCCATGGCGATTGATCGAGGAACCACGCTCACCTACACCGCTGCTGACGGCGTCATCGAATTGACCTCCGACGGTGCGCCTGGAGCGCTCTCAATTTCGCTGCCGTTCGATGGCGAGCCGAACACCGTTGAGCCACATTGGGGCTCCTACATCGCTGCAATGTCGGCCGAACTCGGCGCGACGCAAGGCTTACGCGGCCACATCGTGTCGGACATTCCGGCCGGTGCTGGGCTGTCCTCCAGCGCCGCGCTCGAATGCGCGATCGGTCTCGCACTCGGCTTTGACGGCACCCCGCTCGAACTGAGCCAGGCAGCCCAACGTGCTGAGCACCGGGCAACTGGCGTGCCAACCGGCATCATGGACCAGCTTTCGATCGCCGCCGGAGTCGCTGGGCATGCAACGCTCATTGACTGCCACGGCCTCAGCGTCACCCCGCACGTCGTCCCCGACGACATCGATGTGGTGGTCAAGTTCATCGCTCATCGCACCCTCGAAGGGTCCGAATACGCCGACCGTGTTGCCGAGTGCGCTCGCGCCGAGGACAAGATTGGGCCGCTCCGACTGGCGACACTCGACGACGTCGGGCGCATCACCGAAGACATCGCTCGACGCCGCGCCCGCCACGTCATCAACGAGAATCAGCGCGTTCGCGACTTCGCCGCTGCGCTCGCCGGTGGCGATTACGTCGAGGCCGGCCGGATCATGACCGAGGGCCACGCCAGCCTGCGCGACGATTTCGATGTGTCGACCCCACAGATGGATGACGCGGTCGACAGGCTCAATGCCATCCCAGGTGTCTTCGGCACACGAATGACCGGCGGCGGGTTCGGTGGCTGCATCGTCGCCATCTGTCAGCCAGGAGCCCTGACCGACGGCTGGGTCGTCTCCCCGTCCGCCGGAGCGCGCCGCGTTCATTGAGGTCCCGGTTGTCACAGTGAGCCGAGCGCAGCATGCAGGCGTGTGATCGCGCGCTGAGTTCTACTTCCCCACCAGAAGAGATCTTGTCCGTCGACGCGGACGACGGTCGATTTCGGTGATGCCTCCTGGAGTTCAGCGAGGTGCGCGTCGTTGAACTCGTACGGTTCGCTCGGCACGGCGACCACATCAGGTGCCCACGCACTGAGCTGCTCAAGCTCGACTTCCGGATAGGCGTCGTCCATCTCCGCTGTGACCAGCGTGCACCCGAGATGTTCGAGCAGCGAGGCACCGTAGGTCTGGCCATTGATCGACATCCACGGCCGGCGCCAGATCGGCACGAAAACAGACCGTCCGATGGGCGCGACGGCAGTCGCAACGTCCGGTGCCGACGTTCCACCGACCAACGTCGCCAACTCACGGACCACCTTCAACGCTCCAGCAAGCGTGGTCACGTCGCTGACGAAGAGTTCGACCCCAGCTTCCTTCAAGGCCGCAGCATCCTCCTGACGATTCTCCTCGCGATCCAGGACGACGACGTCGGGCGCCAGGGCGACGATTGCATCGATGTCAGGATTCTTGGTCCCGCCGACGTGGCTGATGCGCGGTTGTTCGCAGAATCGCGTGCACGCAATGACGTCGGCTCCGAGGTGAAGCAGCGTCTCGGTACTCGATGGAACGAGGCTGACAACGCGCATCAGCGACCGAGCAACCTGTCCTTCTGTCCCTGGAACTCTTCAGCGGTCAGCGTGCCCCGTTCAAGCATCCCCTCGAGCTTTTCGAGCTGGCTGGCCACATCGCCACCGCCAACATCAACTCCGCTCACCGTGAAACGACGTTTGTCGTGCGCTTCTTTCTGAGCGTGAATGGCCTTCTGCACCTGATCCGGGCGCCGGATGTCAGTGAATCGTTGCTGGCCATCTTCGCCCCCTGACTCGATGATCAGGTCCCCGGAACCGGTGATGCGTTCGAAGATGCTCTGGCTGAAGTGGATGGTGTTGACCCGCTCAAGCGGGATCTCGACGCCCATCTTCGAAATGACCCCAGCGCGAAAGATCAAACGGTCAGACGTGATCACGAAGCTCGTCGTCATCCACTTGAGGTACCGGACGACGACCCAGATCATGCTGGCGACGATGAGTGCGATGACGAGGTACACGAGCGCAGCGCGCGGCGTGCCGGTCCCGTCGGTGTAGATCCTCGCAAGAACACCGAGAATGATCGACCCGACGAGCGCCGCAACCGGCTGTGCGAAGTACCACCAATGCGGGTGGAGGTCGACTGCAACGGTTTCATAATCGTTGAGCAGCTTCCTCGGGTAGGGCATGATCGCAGCGTATCCAAAGCGGGCCTAGGGTGACCGCTGTGGACGCCGCTGCCCTCCTCGCTGATCTCGACCCGGATCAACGCACCGCGGTCACCGCGGAGTCGCACCTTGTTGCGGTCATCGCCGGTGCCGGCTCCGGTAAGACACGCGTGCTCACCCGACGTATCGCATGGCGAATCGCCACTGAACAGGCTGATGCTCGGCACACCTTGGCGCTGACCTTCACTCGAGAAGCGGCGGGTGAGTTGCGCCGACGCCTCACCCGCCTTGGCATGCGCGAACGGGTCGAGGCCGGCACGTTCCACTCGGTCATGCTCGCCGTCCTGAAGCAGCGATGGGATGACACCGGGAGGCCAGCGAAGACCATCGTTGCCGATCGCCGCCGCCTTGTCGGCGACGTGCTCGAGCCATCACAGCGCCGCGGTATCGATGGTCTCATCAACGAAATCGACTGGGCGACGGCACGCGGCGTGAGCGCCGATCGATACGCCGCGACAGCGCGTCGCGAGGGCCGCAAGCCACACGCCGGTGTCGAGCGGGCAGCCACGGTGTTCGGGGACTTCGAACTCCTCAAGCGCAAGCGCGGCATCATCGACTTCGATGACGTGCTCGCCCTCGTCATTCGCGACATGGAGTACGACCGCGAGTTTGCCGACACGTTGCGATGGCGATTCCGGCACCTGCTCGTCGACGAAGCTCAGGATCTCAACCCGCTCCAGCATCGCCTCGTCGACCTGCTGCGAACCGGGCGCGACGACCTGTTTCTCGTTGGTGATCCAGCTCAGGCGATCTATGGGTTCAACGGCGCGGATCCGGCCCTGCTCGTCGATGTCGAGACCCGCTTCCCTGGTATCGAAATCGTGCGCCTTCCGGTCAACCACCGGTGTACCCCGCAAATCGTTCGGGCTGGCGTACACGTGCTCGCTGCCGCCAGTCAACCAAACGAACTCGTCTCACATCGAGGAGATGGCGCGCCCGTTGAGCAGTTTGTGGGCGCGGACGAGACCGCCGAGGCGCGCCACGCCGCAGACGAAATGGTCAGAATCGACCCCAACCTCATTCGAGCTGGAGAAGTGGCCGTCCTCGCGAGAACGAATGCTCAGCTCGGCGGCTTCGCGCAAGCGCTCGAAGCACATGGCATTCCGGTTCGACGTTCAGCGACGGCGGCTGGCACACCACTCCAGGCAGTGGTCCGCCAGGTCACAACGCTCGGCTCAGCGTCTCAGCTGCGCGCCTGGGCCCACGACACTCTCGATGCCTACGACGCGCTCACGACCGCTCGCGCCGAACAGGCACTTGCGACCAGCGAGGGAGACAAGCGGGCCGCAGCCCGCGCTGACAAAGCCGTCGAAGACCTCGAAGCCGAGCGGCGGGTGGCGGCCACGCTGCTCGACTACCTGCGCGATCAGCAACTCGGCGATGGCGCCGGATTCAGGGCCTGGGTTGCAATGACCAATCCGTTTGATGACGAGTCAAATGGCGGCGTCGACCTCTTGTCGTTCCATGCATCGAAGGGCCGCGAATGGCACACGGTGTTCGTCACCGGTGTCGAGTCAAGCTTGGTCCCGCATAAGTCAGCAACCACCAACGAGGCCAAGGCTGAGGAGGCTCGCCTGCTGTACGTCGCAGCCACGCGGGCATCTGACCGATTGGTGCTCACCCGAGCGGAACGTCGTGGCGGGTATGCCCGCACGCCGAGCCCGTTCGTGATCGATCTCGACCTTGCCGAACCCGTGGCTGCTCCCCTGCCCGGTGAGCTTCGGAGGCGGCGACGAGCGCGGGTCGACCCGACGCTGGCCGCGCTCCGTACGTGGCGCGACGAAGCAGCCCGCCAGGCTGACGTGCTGCCGTCGCAGTTGTGCAGCGACCGCGATCTCAATTCGATCGCCAGGAGTAAGCCGACGACCGTGGCCGAGTTGGAGGCCATCACCTCGTTCGGCCCCATCATGGCCGCTCGATTGGCAGATCAGATCCTGCCGCTCGTCAGTCAGTCGATATCGACCATGACGGGTGCGTGATCGCTGGGCGACTTGCCCTTGCGCGCATTGCGGTCGACAACGCACCAGTTGGCGCGCTCGATGACGGATGAACTGCACATCAACAGGTCGATCCGCATGCCACGACCTTGGTGGAAATCGCCACCGCGATAGTCCCACCAGGAGTACATCCTGTCGCCGTCATGAAAATGACGGAAGGCATCGGTCAGTCCCCATGCCTCGAGTTCAGTCAGACGATCCCGCTCAGCTTGACTGACGTGCGTCGCTCCTTCAAGCTTCGCCGGATCAGGCACGTCTCGGTCATCGGGAGCGATGTTGTAGTCGCCGCCAATGATGACGTCCTGATCCGGAGAGGTATCCGCGTCGAGGTGCTGCTTCAGGCGACCGAGCCAGTCGAGCTTGTAGGTGTAGTGATCGTCGTCGAGCGACCGGCCGTTCGGCACGTAGACACTGGCGACCCGGACGCCGCCGCAGGTTGCGGTGATGATGCGAGCATCGGGGTCGGGTTCGATGCCGTCAGCGAAATTTGACACCACGTCGGTGAGGCCGACCTTCGACAGAATGGCGACACCGTTCCATTGGCCTTGGCCATGATGGGCGCACGTATACCCCATTGCCTCGAAAGCAAGAGTTGGGAAGGCGTCATCAGCAAGCTTCGTCTCCTGAATCAGGAGGACGTCGGGTTGCACCTCCTCAAGCCAGGCCTCGACACGTTCCTGACGGGCGCGCAGTGAGTTGACGTTCCACGTGACAATACGCATCGTCAGGATTCCTTCTTCGCAGTGGCCTTCTTCGCGGCAGCTTTCTTCTTGGCGGGCACCTTCTTCGCTGGCATTTTCTTGGCTGCTGCTGCCTTGTTGGCGGGCACCTTCTTCGCTGGCACCCGCTTCGCTGCGGTCTTCTTGGCCGGCACCTTCTTCGCTGCGGTCTTCTTGGCTGCGGTCTTCTTGGCTGCGGTCTTCTTGGCCGGCACCTTCTTCGCTGGCGCCTGCTTCGCTGCGGCCTTCTTGGCCGGCACCCTCTTCGCTGGCGCCTGCTTGATTGGAGTCTTCTTGGCCGGCACCTTCTTCGCTGGCGCCTGCTTGATTGGAGTCTTCTTGGCGGGAATCCGCTCGACGGTGCCAGCACTGGGCGTTGCAGCCTGCTTGGCGGCAGTTTTCTTCGCTCCCGCCTTCTTCGCTGGCACCTTTTTCGCTGGCACCTTTTTCGCTACCGCTTTCTTTGCAGGAGTCTTCTTCACAGCCGCCGTTCTTCGATTCGAGGTCTGCTTGGCAGGAGCCGCTTCGGGCGCTGCGGCCCCGTCGATCTCCTCGGCGTCTTCTCTGGCCTGGTCTGCTTCAGCCTCGGTGATCGCCGCCTCGGCCATATCGGGGAGAGCACAATCAATGCTGCGCCGACTGCCGTTGAAGCTCACCACAATTGCCGTCACCGAATCGCCGACCTTCATGATTGACTTCGCGCTCCGCGGCGTCGGTTCGGCCATCATTCGCAGCGGGATGTACCCACGTGCGTCGTCGCCAATCACGATGTACGCGCCGTGCGACGAATAGGAGTCGACGACGCCCGTGACGCTGGTTCCCACCGGGTGATGCTCGACAAACTCAAGGAACGGCAGCAATTCATTGACCGGGTCCCCGCCACGCGACGGGCGCCTTTCCTGCTGCTGCTTCGGTTCAGCCTGCTTGGCCACCTGCTTCTTGGCGGAGGGCGGCGGGCTCTTCGGAACGGGCATCGGAGCGTTCGCCTCGGGACTCCCGACGCGAGCGGTGCCCTCTTCTTCTTGCTTGCGACTGCGACTCCGACCACCCCGACCGCGACCCGAGCCGGCACCCGAGCTCCCCGACCCACGGGTGGCCTTCCGGCTGACCGGCCCGCGCACCGGGGTACGTGCCACCCAGACCCAACCGACATGCGGGACCGGTTTGCCGCCGATCAGTCGACCTTCGTCGAAGAGCCAGTCGTAATCGCCGTGAAACTCCTGGAAGGAGTCGTTCGAGAGGACAGTCGAGCCAGCCTTGTCGGCGATGCCCAGGACGAAGGCGTCGCCGCGTCCGACGGCACCCGCTGGCGGGGCGACCAGTTCGTTGTTCGAGATGCCTTCCTCGAACTCCTTGGATTCCTTCTTGTCGATGCGGTGACCAAACGTCGCATCGACCACCACCGTGATCTCGGTATCGGGGTTCTCTTCCATGAAGCTCATCACGGCTTCACTGAGTTGCTTCAGGCTCGGCATCGACCGGCCTTCGGTTGCGAGGTTGGACCCGTCGACCACGACGTGGGCGGGTCCCTTGCTGGCGTTCATGATTCAGTTGTCTCGTTCCTGTGAACGGGGCCCGACAAGTTCGGGCCTCCGGGTCGCCGAGCGGGCGACCGTGCGAGGGATTCGACATCGCGACGGGCACCGGCCGTGTTCGCACCAGGTGACCCGAAGCCGAGTCGAGACTTCGTACATCTCCATCGTAGGCTCCCCGACCATGGTGCGAGCGGTTCTCTGGGATTTTGGCGGCGTGATTCTGACGAGTCCGTTCGATGCGTTCAACGACTACGAGGAGGCGCACGGCCTCCCGGCCGACTTCATCCGGTCGGTCAACACGCACAACCCGGACACGAATGCATGGGCGCTCCTCGAGAGAAACGACATCGACCCAGGCGAATTCGACACGCTGTTTGCCACCGAGTCAATGGCCCTTGGCCACCGCATCCCAGGAGCCGACATCCTCGCCCTCCTGTCAGGATCGGTGCGGCCCGAGATGGAAGCCGCTCTTGACGCGGTCATCGCTGCTGGCTACATCACGGCCTGCCTCACAAACAATGTGGTCTCTGACGACACGGGCGCCACCAAGCGTCCAGATGTCGCACAGGTCATGGCAAAGTTCGACCATGTGGTCGAGTCGAGCAAGGTCGGGGTGCGTAAGCCCGAACCCCGATTCTACGAAATCGCGTGTGAGCTCGCCGGAGTCGAGCCGAATGAGTGTGTCTTCCTCGACGACCTCGGCATCAACTTGAAGCCGGCACGGGCGATGGGCATGCAGACGATCAAGGTCGGCAAGCCCGGACCGGCTTTGGACGAGCTCACAACGATCCTCGGAATACCTCTGAAAGACTGACGGATCAGTCCTCGGAGGGAGCAAACATTTCGTCCATGAGCTGCGCAAGCTCTTGGTCGTGGATCGCCTTGCTACCGGTGGCCGGGCTGCCGGACGCCACTCGGGCCACATGACGCAGGTCATAACCTTGGTCCTTGACCCGCCATGTGTTGTGCTCGATGAAGTTCCAGGCACCCATGTTCTCGGGCTCTTCTTGGAGCCAACGCAATTCCGTCGCGTTGGGATACTTCCTCAGAATGGCCAGCATCTGCTCGGTCGGCAGCGGGTAGAGCTGCTCGATACGGACCACAGCGACCGGCTCATTGCGCTTGTCGCGCTCAGCGATTGCATCCCACGCCACCTTGCCTGAGCAGAACACGATACGCCGCACAGCGTTCGCATCGAGATCGCCCGGGTCGTCGAGGACCTCTTGGAACGAACCTGAGGTGAGCTCGTCGATGTGTGAACGCGTCTGCTTCAGGCGCAGGCCAGATTTCGGTGAGAACACGATGAGTGGCGTGTGTCGTTCGGAGTGGACCTGACGACGCAGAAGGTGGAAGAAGTTTGCTGCGGTGGTGGTATTGACCACCTGCATGTTGTCTTCCGCTGCGAGCGTGAGGAAGCGTTCGATGCGCGCCGAGCTGTGCTCGGGACCTTGGCCTTCATAGCCATGTGGCAGCAGGAGGACGACGCCATTCTGCTGGTTCCACTTGTCTTCAGCCGCAACGATGTACTGGTCGATGATGATCTGGGCGCCATTGATGAAGTCACCGAACTGCGCCTCCCAGACAACGAGTGCTTCGCGGTTGGCGTGGCTGTAGCCGTACTCGTAGCCCAGCGCGGCGTACTCGGAAAGCAACGAATCGAACACCCAGAACTTGGCGTCGGCGCTCTCGAGATTGTCGAGCGGGATCCACGCATCGCCGTTCTCGTAGTCGATCAGCGCCGCATGGCGGTGGCTAAAGGTGCCACGCCGCGAATCTTCGCCGGTCAGTCGGACCGGTTGGCCCTCTTGCACAAGCGAGCCGTACGCCATTGCTTCGGCAAGCGCCCAGTCCACATCACCGTCGGCGTACATCTTGGCCCGCGTATCGAACTGCTTTGCCAGCTTCGGGTGAACGGTAAAGCCCTCGGGATAATCGGTGAGCTTGGCGAAGATCTCGTCCAACCTCGACCGCTCGACTCCGGTCGGAATGTGCGGCAGCACACCGACAGGCTTCGGCGGACGGGCCGCCTTGACGTCGCCGGGGTCCTGCGAACGGGTCTCATCAAGGGCGGTCTGGAGCTTGCCATGAAAGTCGCTGAGCGCTTGCTCGGCCTCTTCGATGGTGATGTCACCCCGCCGCACCAGCGTTTCGACGTAGAGCTTGCGGACGCTTCGCCGATCACTGATGGCCTTGTACATGAGCGGCTGGGTGTAGCTCGGATCGTCGCCCTCGTTGTGGCCGTGGCGGCGGTAGCAAACCATGTCGATGACGACGTCTTTGTGAAAGCGCTGGCGATAGTCCCACGCAAGCCGAGCAACTTTGACGCAGGCCTCGGGGTCATCACCGTTGACATGAAAGATCGGCGCCTGGACTGTCTTCGCGACGTCGGAGCAGTAGATCGAAGATCGAGCGAACTGCGGTGCCGTGGTGAAGCCGATCTGGTTGTTGATGATGAGGTGGATCGTGCCACCGATCCGGTACCCGCCGATGTCGCTCATCGCCAGACATTCAGCGACGACACCCTGGCCGGCGAACGCCGCATCGCCGTGGATCAGCAACGGCAGCACGGGATACGAGCCCGGCGGGTCGATCTGGTCTTGCTTGGCGCGAACCATCCCCATCACGATCGGGTCGACGGTCTCAAGGTGGCTCGGGTTGGCGGCGAGCTCGACCGAGATGTCCGCTCCCGAACGGCTGACATACTTGCCCTTGATGCCGAGGTGGTACTTGACGTCGCCGGACCCTTGCACCGACGACGGGTCGAGATGGCCCTCGAATTCGGAGAAGATGGCCTCGTAGTCCTTGCCCATGATGTTCGACAGCACATTGAGCCGTCCACGGTGCGCCATTCCCATCACGGCCGAATCGAGTCCGTCGTCGGCAGCATGGCTGAGAATTTCGTCAAGGATCGGAATGGCCGACTCGGCGCCTTCGATACCGAACCGCTTGGTACCGACGTACTTCGTGGCGAGGAACTTCTCGAACGACTCTGCTGCGTTCAAACGTTCGAGGATGCGGTGCTTTTCGTCTTTGGTCGGCTGCTCGTAGCCATTTTCGACGCGCTCCTGGACCCACTGTTGCTCGTCCGTGCTCTGAATGTGCATGTACTCGACGCCGATGGTGCGGCAGTACGCATCACGCAGCACGCCGAGCAAGTCACCGAGGCGCATCTTGTCGACCCCGCCCACACCGTCAGTGAGGAACTCGCGGTCAAGGTCCCAGATCGTGAGCCCGTAGGTGGCCGGATCGAGCTCGCGCGGCATGTGCGGCTCTTTCCACCGCAGCGGGTCAAGGTCCGCAATGCGATGGCCGCGCACGCGGTGCACGCGAATCAGCTTGGCGACAGCCATCTGCTTTGCCAGCATCGTCTCTTCGCGATTCATCGCGCTGGTGTCTGGCCGCCACTTCACAGCCTCGTATGGCATGTCGAGCGAAGCGAAAATGTCGTCGTAGAAGTTGTGGTCGCCGAGCAGCAGTTCGTGCACGCGCTTCAGGAACAGACCCGACTCGGCGCCTTGGACAATCCGGTGGTCGTAGGTGCTGGTGACCGTGACGACCTTGCTGACGCCAAGTGACGAAAGGTTGCGCGTGTCGGCACCTTCGAACTCGGCCGGGTAATCGATCGAGCCGACGCCGACGATGACGCCCTGGCCCGGCATGAGTCGCGGGACGGACTGCACGGTACCGATGCCCCCCGGGTTGGTGAGGCTGATGTTTGCACCCTGGAAGTCGTCGACGGTGAGCTTGTTCCCCTTGACCTTGCGGATGACTTCCTCGTACGCCGCAAGAAACCCGTTGAAATCGAGCAGGTCGCAGTCGCGCAGTACGGGGACCAACAGCGTCCGGCTACCGTCCTTCTTCTCGACGTCAACAGCGAGACTCATGTTGACGTGATCATTCACGATGAGGCGTGGCTTGCCATCTTCGCCCAGGACGTAGGTGTTCTTCATCGCTGGCACTGCGTCGGCGATGGCCCGCACAATCGCCCAGCCGATGAGGTGGGTAAAGCTGATTTTGGTCTGGCCCGAACGCGCCCTGAAACCGTTAATGACCTTGCGGTTGACTTCAAGCAGCTTGGCAGGGACGTTGCGGAAGCTGGTTGCGGTCGGAACCGTGAGGCTGGCCTCCATGTTGCGAGCAATGGCCGCACCTGCGCCGCGGATCGGTTTTCCCGGTTCCTCAACAGGCTCGGCACTTGCCAGCGCACCATTTGTTGCTGCCGGAGCGGGCGCAGCTGTTGGCGCCGCCGCTGGCGCGGGTGCCGGCAGCGTCTCGGCGGCCACGCCATGCACCTCGGCATTGGCCTTGACCTGGGGTGATGCAGCAGCAGCGGCGGCCACGCTCGGGGCTTGGGAGTGATAGTCAGCGAAGAATTCCTGCCATGACTCGCTCACGGCGCCGGGATCGGCCACGAATCGCTCGTACATCTCCTCGACGAGCCACGAGTTGGCTCCGAATCCTGAACTCTGCGCTTGATCGGCTGGTACTGACACGGCCTGCAGGTTACCTCCCTGGCTTCACCCCCTCTCATCTCAATGCGATACCGCACTCATCACGCAGGCGGAAACCGTCGCGCACTCACTTGCCGCTGCTTCGGCGCTGATACTGGGCTTCGTCAAGATCGACGAGAACCATCGTTCGAAGCTCACCCGCCGCGAGGTCGTGCCGGACATCGGGTGACGGCGGCCGGAGCGACTTGAACAACACTTGACTGTTTCACCCTGGCCGAGCGCAGTGGTCGAACACTACGTTCGGTTCGATGGATTTGACCCAGATGTCTGCAGGCCAAATGGTGAGCGGTGGCGACATTGACGCCTCAACAAATCGGGAACGAACCAGGCAGCGACGCCTACGCCGCCCGCTCGTCATCTTCTCCGTGGTCTTCTCATTCCTTCTGTATCGCTTGATCACCGACAACCCCATTCGCCCCGGTATCCCGGCCTGGCTCACGGGTTCGCCCGAGATCATCATCGCCGTCGGCCTCATTTCGGTGCTCGGCGCAGTCATCCTCATCCCGCTCCTCACCACCGGCCGCTCGCCACACACCGTGCTGCGGGCCAGCGACTCCAAAATTCGACTCGATGATGTGGTCGGCGCAGAACAGACCAAACGTGAGGCAATCGACAGCCTCAACCTGTTCCTGATGAGCGAGACGTTCAAAAGCGAGATGGGCGGCACCGCCCGCCGCGGCGTGCTCTTCGAAGGGCCTCCGGGAACCGGCAAGACCTACTTGGCAAAGGCGATGGCGGCCGAGGCCGGAGTGCCGTTCTTGTTCGTGTCGGCAAGTGAGTTCCAGTCGATGTACTACGGCCAGACCAACAAAAAGATCCGCTCGTTCTTCAAGAGCCTCAGAAAACTCGCTCGCGAAGAGGGCGGCGCCATCGGTTACATCGAAGAATTTGACGCCATCGGCGGCGCCCGCTCCGGCATGGGCGTCAGCTCAATGCGCGAAGGAAGCGTCGGCATCGTCAACGAGCTGCTCGTTCAGATGCAGAGCTTCGACCTGCCGACCGGCGGCGAGAAGTTTCGGGCCAAGCTGATCGACTGGTGGAACAAGTTCATGCCGGCGCACCGTCAGCGCAAGCGTCCGGTGCACAAGGAAGAAAACGTGCTGATCGTCGCGGCAACCAACCGCGCAGCAGACCTCGACCCCGCGCTGATGCGACCCGGCCGTTTCGACCGGGTCATTGGATTCACGCTGCCTCCTCGAACCGACCGTGTCGACATCGCCGAGTACTACCTGGCCCGCAAGAATCACGACGCCGAGGTGACGTCGGAACTCATCGCCGACCTGACAGCGGGCTACACCCCAGTTCGAATCGAGAAGCTCCTCGACGAAGCATTGATCATTGCACTGCGAACCGGTCGTACCTCGATGCAGACCAAGGACGTATTGCAAGCGCAACTGGTCACCGAAGTCGGCGTCGCTCAGGAGATGGGCTATCACCCCGACGAGCGTCGGCGTATCGCCATTCACGAGGCCGGTCACGCACTCACCGCTGTGCTCACTCGTCGCGATGTGAAGATGGCCTCGATTCTGCGGCGCTCATCGGCGCTCGGCTTGGTTGCCCACGGCGATTTGGAAGAACGATTCCTCAAAACGCCGGGTGATGCTCGGGCCCTCATTGCCGTGGCGCTTGCCGGGCGCGCTGCAGAGATTCAGGAATACGGCGAAGCGAGTAGCGGGATCTCTTCCGACCTGGCACTTGCCACCAACATCGCGGCACAGCTCGTCGGTCAGCTCGGCAACGGGCCCGGATTGCTCAGCCTCGAGGCTGCAGCAATGCCGACTGCGGCCAACCTGGTCGCCAAGGTCTTGGCCGACGACGCGAGCCGCGAGGCAGCCGAGGGGTTCATGACCGTTGGGGCCGACCGAGCGGCTGAGATGGTCAGCACGCACCGCGAAGCCCTCCTCGAGATTGCGGACGGGCTCTGCATCAACGATGAGCTCGAAGGCCAGACAATCAAGGAAATCGTTGCCAAGTACGCCGACATCACCGAGCGTCGCGGCCCGGTACGCAAGGCGCCTGCGGCGGACTGAGCCCTCAGATTCGTTCGAGCACGTCGTCGTCGAACAAGGGCGTGATGCCCTGCTCGGCGACGTCAGCACGCAACTCGTCGGCGCTCGGCGCGACGAGATTGCCTGACGCTGCGGCGACGACCATCGGCAGCAGCCGTGCATCACTCGTCGTATTGAGGAACATCTGCGAATGTGACAGCACATAGCGAACGGCCCGGCTGATCGGCTCAGGATCGGTCAGTGGGTCATACCAACTGAACTTTCCAGGCCCGGAGGTCGCACCGTCTGACCACCGGCCGCGAGCAATGGCCTTGATCGTCTGCACCGCTACCTCACGCTCGGAACACAATTCGAGAAGCGCCTCGACATCAGCGCGGTACGCCGGGTTGTCCAGCAGCACAAAGTTGACCGGCAGCAGCACCGAGGCGAAGTCGAACCGTTCGAGACTGCGCAGGTGCATCCCGGCGATACGCAACCCGTGGCCGGTGATGCCGACATGGGAGATCAGCCCTTCCTCCTGCGCGGTTGCGAGCGCTTCGACAGCACCGCCCGGTGCATGAGCGCGTCCCCACTCGTCTTCTTCGACGAGGTTGTGGAGTTGCACCAGGTCGATGTGGTCAACGCCCATTCGATCGAGCGACTTTTCGAGTTCGGCACGTGCACCGGCACCGCTGCGGCGCCCCGTCTTCGTTGCCAGAAAGACCTCCGAGCGATGCTCTGCCAGCCAGGGCTTCAGTCGGTCTTCCGAGGCGCCGTACGAGGCTGCAGTATCGATGTGGTTGATCCCCCACTCACTGACCGACGCCATCGTTGCATCGGCGCGCGCTTGACTCATCGCACCGAGGGCGGCGGCACCGAAAATCACGCGCGTCGAGTCGTGTCCGGTCTTGCCGAATGGTGCAATCGGAAGTGACGTCATGAGCCGAACGTAGCCCAGGCAAGCCTCGGCAGCGTGGTTGCGACGACCGCTTCGACTTCATGCGAGCGACGGCCGCTGACCAAGATGGCTCGGTGACCTTCGACATCACTCGCCCCGCCGCTTTCGACAACCGCGTGACCCGGGATCTCGGCGTCGAGATCCCAATCGTGCAGGCCCCCATGGGCTGGATCGCCCGGTCACAACTTGCGTCGGCCATGTCAGCGACTGGTGCCTGCGGCATCATCGAGACCTCGTCGGGGGAACTCGACGCAGTCAAGGACGAGATCCGCAAGATGCGCGATCTCACCGACAAGCCGTTCGGCGTCAACATCGCGCAGGCCTTCGTGCGGGACCCGGCCATCGCCGAGTTCGTCATCGACCAAGGCGTCAAGTTCGTCACCACCTCGGCCGGCTCACCGACGAAGTACACCGGGATTCTGAAAGCAGCCGGACTCACCGTGTACCACGTGGTGCCGACGCTCGCAGCTGCGCTCAAGGCAGTCGACGCGGGAGTCGACGGCCTGGTTGTTGAGGGCGGCGAGGGGGGAGGCTTCAAGTCACCGACTCCCGTCGCGACCATGGTCCTGCTTCCTTTGATCCGGTCGAAGGTCGATGTCCCCATCATCGCCGCTGGAGGCATCACCGATGGCCCGACGATGGCCGCTGCCTTTGCGCTTGGTGCCGAAGGAGTTCAGATGGGCACGAGGATGGTCTCAGCGGCTGAGTCACCGGTCCACCACAACTGGAAGCAGGCGATCATCGAAGCGCGCGAGACCGACACGCTGTTCCTCAATCAGCGTCACTCCCCTGCGCTCCGTGCGCTCCGCACCGAGAAGACGGAGGCGCTCGTCGACGTCGAGCACAACGTATTCGGCGACTTCGGCAACGCCCTCGACCTGTACTTCGGTGGCGACATGAACGCCGCAATCGCACTGTCGGGCCAAGTTGCCGGGCGCATCGAGTCGGTCGAATCGGTTGCCGACATCGTCGCCGAGACCGTGCGCGGCTTTGCCGAAACCGTCGCGCGACTCCAAGGCTGACCGGCCGGACACGTCCAGTTCCGTTCAGCTCGAGTGGCGTCGGGGTCGCCGCCAACGACTGACCGGCGTCGGTAGCCTGCGCACCTATGGCGCACGAGTTCATCTATCAGGCCTACAAGCTGAAGCGGGTCTACCCCCCGGACAAAACGGTCCTCGAGAACATCTCGCTCTCCTTCTATCCCGGCGTCAAGATCGGTGTGCTCGGCAGTAACGGCGCGGGCAAGTCGTCGCTGCTCAAGATCATGGCTGGCCTCGACGACGGCTTTCAGGGCGAAGCTCGCCTCACCGCTGGCCACACCGTCGGCTACCTAGCCCAAGAGCCACAACTCGACCCTGACAAGACCGTCCGCGGCAATGTGATGGATGGCGTCGCCGAAGTCCAGTCGATCATCGACGATTACAACGCCGTGATGGCGAAATGGGCCGACCCAGACGCCGACTACGACAAGATCGGCAAGCAGCAGGCCGCGCTCGAAGACAAGATCGCCGCGACCGACGCGTGGAGCCTCGATCGCAACGTCGAAATCGCGATGGACGCCTTGCGTTGCCCACCCGATGATGCCGACGTCACCGTGCTATCGGGTGGCGAGCGCCGCCGAGTTGCTCTGTGTCGCCTTCTGCTGTCGCAGCCAGACCTGCTGCTGCTCGACGAGCCGACCAACCATCTCGATGCCGAGTCAGTCGACTGGCTCGAACGTTTCCTCGGCGACTACGCAGGCACCGTGGTCGCCATCACCCACGACCGTTACTTCCTCGACAACGTGGCCCAGTGGATCCTCGAACTCGACCGCGGCCGCGGCATCCCGTTTGAGGGCAACTACTCGAGCTGGCTTGAGCAGAAGCATGACCGCCTCGTTCGTGAAGAGCGCGGCAACGAGGTTCGTCAGCGCACGTTGGAGCGTGAGCTCGAGTGGGTCCGGATGGGCCAAAAGGGACGTCAGGCAAAGGGCAAGGCCCGTCTCGCGGCATACGAAAAGCTGCATGCTGAGGCTAAGGCAGCCGAGACGCAGGACTCAAAGCTGCAGATCACGATCCCTGCCGGTCGTCGTCTCGGCGACCAAGTCATCGAGGTCGAAGGACTGAGTAAGGGCTTCGGTGATCGTCTCCTGATCGACGATCTGTCGTTCTCGCTCCCACCTGCCGGCATCGTCGGCATCATCGGCCCGAATGGCGCCGGCAAGTCGACCCTGTTCAAGATGCTCGCCGGCCGCGAAGAACCTGATTCCGGCTCCATCAAGATCGGCGACACCGTCGACCTCAGCTACGTCGACCAGGACCGCGACGACCTCGACGCCGACGCAACCGTCTATGACGAGATCACCGGCGGCGGTGAAGTGCTCGAAGTCGGTGGTCGTGAAATCCACGGCCGCGCGTACGTGTCGAGCTTCAACTTCAAGGGCACCGACCACGGCAAGCGCGTCGGAGATCTGTCCGGTGGCGAGCGCAACAGGGTCCACCTCGCGAAGCTGTTGAAATCGGGCGGCAATGTGCTGCTGCTCGACGAACCGACCAATGACCTCGACGTCGACACGCTCCGGGCGCTCGAGTCCGGCCTCGAGTCGTTCCCCGGGTGCGCGGTGGTCATCTCCCACGATCGCTGGTTCCTCGACCGCATCGCCACCCACGTCCTCGCGTTCGAGGGCGACAGTCAGGTGCGCTGGTTCGAAGGCAACTTCAGCGAGTACGAAATGCGGCGCAAGCAAGAACTCGGCTCCAGCGCCGATCAGCCCCACCGCATTAAGTACAAGAAGCTGAACTGAGCCTGTTGGCCGCGACGTCGACGTCGACGTCGACGTCAAGTCTGCGCCACCACCATCTCGGTTGACTCAAACGTGAGTATTTGATTCAAACCGATCGAGAATCGCGCTGACCACCACCGCCCAAATTGCCGAAGTCGGCTTGAGCGCGTCCTTGTGCGTTTCGCCCGGCACCAGCACCGCATCCGCTACATCGCCGGCGGATCGCGCTGCCTCGACGAATGCAGTCGAGTGCCTCGGGTGCACCGTGGTGTCGGCCTGGCCGTGGACGCAGAGGGTCGGTACATCGAGCGGAAGCATGTGGATTGGTGACGTGGTTGACCACCGGCTGGATTCCGGAGCGCGAGCGGTGAGGTCCCGGACCGGCTGGGAGCCGTTCGACCACATGCGTTCGAGATCGGTGGGGCCAGCCATCGACACAGCGAGCGCCGGAGCAATGTTTGCGGTCGCTGACCCGATGAGGGCCAGGTGGCCCCCAGCGGAATGCCCGACGACCACGACTCGATCTGCATCGAGATCCAGCCCCGACATGTTGTCTGTGATCAACTCGATGGCAGTCCGGGCATCGTCGAAGGTCTCGGGCCAGCCGCCGCCTCCTCCGAGGCGACCCACGCGGCGATAGTCGACGTTGAACAGCCCCCAGCCCCGTCGAGTCACGTCACGCGCGAGCAGCCACATCACCCACCGGTTGTAGGGCCAACTCCACGATCCACCATGGAGGAGCACGATCGTTGGTGCCGCTGGGCGGCCTGTTTCCCGACGCTCTGGGGACCGGTACGCACCGACCTGATGCCGGCTCGGGCCGTATCGGACCTTGCGCGTCCGCCTCATCACGACCGCGCTCGCCTTGCCGTCGCCATCCCCGTCATCGCCCGGTGCAGTTGCTCAGTCGAAGGCCGTTCACGCCGGTCAAGATATGTCATCACCCGCTCCCAGCACCACCTCTCCCCGGAGGCTCCGGACGGCTCGCAGCGATGTCCGACGATGACACCGCCGTTGCCCGCCATTCTGATCGCGAAATTGCGATGGTGTTTCGATCACACGGACCAGTCAGAATGCTCCGATGCCGAGCGCCCCACCCGTCACCGAGACGGATGCCCAGTTGGCGACCCGGCTCGCTGTCGAAGCTGGCGAACTGCTGGTCGCGCTGCGCGCCGAAATGTTTGCTGCGGGTGCCTCGATCTGGGACGTACGGGATGCTGGCGATGCTGCTGCTCAGCGGTACCTGGCGGGCGAACTGCACACGCACCGCGCCGATGACGCGGTGCTGTCAGAGGAGGGTCTCGAAGACGTTCGCCGCTACGAAGCCGATCGGGTGTGGATCATCGACCCGCTCGATGGCACCCGCGAGTACGGCGAGCCGGGCCGCCACGACTGGGCGGTGCATGTCGCCCTCTGGGAACGAACACACTTCGGCGCCGCGGCGGTCAGTCTGCCGGCCGTCGACCTGGTCTTCTCCACCGACCCACCCGCCCCAATGCCGGAGCAGGTCCGCGACCGCCCGCGACTTGTCACATCACGTAGCCGCGCCCCCTATGCGGCGGTGCTCGTTGCCGAGGGCCTCGGCTGCGATGCAGTACGACTCGGGTCTGCCGGAGCCAAGGCCATGGCCGTCGTGATGGGTGAAGCCGACATCTACGTGCACGATGGCGGGATGTATCAGTGGGATTCTGCCGCGCCCGCTGCCGTCGCGATGGCGGCGGGATTCCACGCGAGCCGAGTCGACGGTTCGCCGCTCGTGTACAACGAGCGCGACCCCTGGCTGCCCGACTTCTTCGTGTGCCGCCCCGAGTTGGCCGAAGGCGTGCTGAAAGCGATCTGGGGATGACCGACCCGCCAACCATCCCGCCAACCATCCCGCCAACCATCCCACCGACGATCCCACCGAACGATGGCTTGCCAGCCGCTGGCGAAGCATCGGCGGTTCGCTGGGCGGTTGACGGCCCGGTGGCAACCGTCTGGTTGCATCGCCCACACCGCCACAACGCCTGGACAGGCAAGATGCACGCCGAGTACCGCCAGGTGATGGCCGACCTCGAACATCGCAACGGCGTCCGTGCCGTCGTCGTCACCGGTACTCCCCCGGCCTTCTGCGTCGGTGGCGATTCCGAGGCGCTGGCTGGCCACGTCGATAAAGGCGGTTACGACACCGGGCTGCCGCCAGAGGTCGCTCAACCAGGGGGCGGCGACCGACTCGACGCGGACTTCGCGTGGCAGTTGGGCTACCGGCTGCCGATCATCGCGGCCGTCAACGGAGCCTGCGCCGGAGTCGGCCTGGCCCTCGCCCTTTTCTCCGACCTGCGTTTCGGTGCGGCAGCTGCAAAGCTCACCACCGCTGCACCCAAACTGGGGCTGCCCGCCGAGTACGGCATGAGCTGGACGCTACCGCGACTCGTCGGCGTGGCCCGGGCCACTGATCTCCTGCTCTCAGGGCGCATCGTCACAGTGGCTAACACCGCCGACTGGGGTCTTTGGAACGGCGTCGAAGCCGACGGTGATGCTTCACTCGCGGCTGCCCAGCAGTATGCCCGCGACCTCGCAGCCTCAACCGGACCACTCGCTGTAGCAACCACCAAGCAGCAGATCGCTGATGATCTCCTGCGCCACGACCCGGCCCAGTCTGTCAACGACTCGATTCGCCTCCTCGACGTCGCGATGGGAACCGCCGAATACGCCGAAGGCATTGCGGCACTCCGCGAGAAGCGTCCCCCGAATTTCTCGCTCTGAGCGCCGTTCCGATACGAGACAGTCGCCGCCCCGCCCAACCCGGGGGTTGACGCTTCGCTGTCGCTCCGCGACGATGGTGTCACCACGCAACCCACTCCGAGCCCACCGCGTTGGAGACGGCTACTGCTCGGCACGGCAGGGGTTGCAGTCCTGGCTGGCTGGGGATCTGTGGCACTCGCGCAGAGTGACGATTCGGTCCTCGACCCGAACGCCACCCTGGCACCCAACGCGACCGGCCAGTGCACCGCATCGGCAACGATCGCTGGCGGGTTCACCATCGATCCCTATGCCAGCAGCGGCGTCTACGTCGTCCCAATCACGGGCTCCGCGAACTACACCGGGTCCGTCGCCGTAGCCGAAGGCACACGGCCTGCTTCTGGGAAGGTCGAGATCAAGACGCCGCCTGGGATTCCCAGCATCACCCTCGACGACCAATGGACATGGGGACCCGAGGTGACTGGCGTCGGAAAGGCGGGCACGGTGAGCTGGGAACTCTCCGACTGGTTGCCTCGCGACGTCGAACTCACCATCAGCGGCGTACACAATGAGAATGGCGCCATCTTCTGCGAGGGGTCGGTCAAGGTCTCGTTCGATGGCAGCCCCTGGGATTCTCCGATCACCCCGTTGTCGTTGGGCGGAACCGCATTGGCACTCGGCGGGTTGGCCTGGACCGCTCGAAGCAAGGCCGCAGCATGATGGTGAAGCGCATTCTCGGCCCGATTTTCGGGCTCCTGCTCGGCATTTTCCTCGCCGTCGACTTCATCATCTTCGGTGTCATCGCATTCGACAGTGTCCTGGTCGTGGTCCTTCCGGTCGTCGGCCTGGTACTGGGCGGCGTCCTTGCGTTCACCTCACCGCTCGGGAAAACGTCGACGGTCGGCACCGGCGACACCGGCGACACCATTGCCGAGCCTCAGGACGACAGCGCAGCAATCACATCAGACGGCGCTTGAACCAGCTCGATCAACACACCCTCGCCTGACTGCGGCGTCGCTTCGTTGCCCTTCGGGTGGATGAAACACACATCATGGCCGGAGGCCCCCTTGCGGATTCCGCCCGGCGTGAACCGCATACCCTGCTCGCTCAACCAGGCAACGGCAGCTTCGAGATCGTCAATCCAGAGACCGACATGATTGAGCGTCGGCACGTGCACCTTCGGTGACACATCAGGGTTGAGCGGTTGCATCAGGTCGATCTCGACTGCGTGCGGGCCGGTCCCCAGCTGGAGGATGTCTTCGTCGACGTTTTCCGACTCGCTGACGTAGTCACCCACTTTGGTGACGCCGAACAGACCAGACCACAGGCCGGAGAGCGCAGATTTGTCAAGACCTCCGATCGCGATCTGCTGAATACCGAGCACGTTGAAGGGGCGTTCTGCCATGCCCAATGTTGGCAGCTGTGCGGCGGCGCGCGGCAATCAGTGGTGAACTCGAGCAATCCCGGGACGCAGAACTGCTCGTTTACGGAAGAGGCCGGCAGCGAAGCCCGACAGCACACACACTTCGGCGGCAGTGAAGAAGATCGCGCTCATGACATTGTTTCGGCACGATCGACGTGTCGCTTGACTCACGATTCCGTCACCCTCAGCGATGCTCATTCCCCAGGTTTCCGGCATCCTTGAGGTCATGTCGACTGCCTCCGGCTCCACTACTGCCCACACTGCTGGCGCCGATCGGGCCTGGGCAGCGTTCACCGAGGCCGGTCCGTGGGAAGTCCAGCGCGACGACGTCCGCTGGCTCGGCCTTGCTGCGACGCTGCGAGCAGCTGCGCAGGCCGAGGTTCCGCAACTGACGAAGCCCTCAAGATTGCCACCAGGGTCGCGAGTGCTGACGGTGTCGTCGCGCCTCGGTCGCGCTGTGGTGCCGTGGTTGATCCAGAAACGCCGTGGCGCTTTCGACACACCAGAGGCAAGCCGAGCCGTCATCTCACAGCGCCTCCGTGAGGCTGCGGAGCACCTCGGGCCGACCTACATCAAACTCGGTCAGATCATCTCGTCCGGCGAAGGGCTCTTCCCCGCCGAATTGGTCGAGGAATTCAAGAAGTGCCGTGACCAGGTGCCCGCCGAACCCTTTGATGTCGTCCGGCGCACGGTCGAAGAAGACCTGGGCGCTCGACTCGAGGATGTCTTTTCATCGTTCGACGAAACTGCTCTGGCAGCAGCTTCAATCGCGCAGGTCCATGGCGCAACTCTGCTCACCGGCGAAAACGTCGTCGTCAAGGTACAGCGACCATCGGTGTCGCAATTCGTCCGTAAAGACCTCCGCGTCATGGCCTGGCTGGCCCCGCACCTCGTCGGCCGCATCCCGGTCGCGGCCCTTGCCAACCCTCCGTCGCTCGTCGAACTTTTCGCCGAGACGATCGTCGAAGAACTCGACTTCCGGATGGAAGCGGCCAACATGCTCGATGTTGCGGCAATGCTGCACGACCTCGAGCAAGATCGCTACGTCGTCCCGCGGCCTCACCCCACGTTGGTCACGCGCCGAGTACTCGTGATGGAGCGGGTGTACGGCTTCAACTTCGACGACGTCGCTGGCATGCAAGATGCAGGGATCGACACCGAAGACGTGGTGCGTACTGCGATGGTCGCCTTCATGGAAGGAGCCGTGGTGGAGGGCATCTTCCACGGCGACCTCCACGGCGGCAACCTCTTCGTTCTCGAAGACGGTCGAACCGCCCTGCTCGACTATGGCATCGTCGGTCGTCTCAGCGGCCCGCGCCGCAACGCCTTCTTACGGCTCATGTTGGGTGCGACCACCAACGACGTCAAAGGCCAGATGGCAGCGTTACGCGATCTCGGTGCGCTTCCTGCCGACACAGATCTCGATGCGGTCATTTCTGACCTGCGACTCGACCGAGACGTGATCGACCCGACCACGCTCACCGGCGAAGAGATGGTCACCGAGGTCCAGCGAATCGTCAAGGCCTTGCTCGGGTATGGCGCAAAGCTGCCCAAGGAGTTGATGCTCTACGTCAAGAACCTCGTGTTTCTCGACGGCGCCATCGCTCGACTCGCACCCGACCTTGATCTGCTCAGCGAAGTGGCAAACATTTCCATGCTCTTCGCGCAGAAGCATGGAGAACGGCTGGGGCGCGAACTCGGTGTTGACCCGTCCGCCGTCGAGTTCGACCTCGATGGTGTCAAGGCGAGCATGGGCCTCGAAGCCGATGTGAACTCGATCACGTACAAGGAACTGCAGGAACGTCGAGCGCTGATCCAGAAGCGCATGCAGGCCCACGTCGAATCGACTCGCTGATCAATGCGGTAGCGTCGCACCCCGTGCGCCTGGTCATTGCCCGCTGTTCCGTTGACTACGCAGGCAAGTTGGCTGCCCACCTCCCTGAGGCCAACCGGTTGATCATGGTCAAAGCCGACGGCTGCGTGGCCATCCATGCTGACGGTGGCGCCTACAAGCCGCTGAACTGGATGAACGCGCCGAACAAGGTGGTCGAAGAACACAACGAATCAGCTGGCCGTCATCGTTGGATTGTCACGAATCCCAAGAAGGAAACGCTGACAATCACACTCCACGAGGTGTTCAGCGATTCCGACCATGAGTTGGGCACGGACCCAGGCCTCCAGAAAGATGGCGTTGAGGCACACCTCCAGGAGTTACTGGCAGCAAGCCCTGCGGCCATTGAGGACGGACTCACGCTCGTCCGACGCGAGTACCCCACCGCCATCGGACCAATCGATCTCGTCTGTCGCGACGAGGCGGACATTGTCGTTGCCGTCGAGGTCAAACGACGCGGCGAGATCGACGGCGTCGAGCAGCTCACTCGCTACATCGAGCGCTTGAAGCTCGACTCCTCGCTCGGCGACATCCGCGGGGTGTTCGTTGCGCAGGTCGTCAAACCGCAAGCCAAGGTGCTCGCTGAATCTCGCGGCTTCACGTGGGTCGAAGTCGACTACGACGAGCTGCGCGGCATGAAACCCGACGAGCTCCGACTGTTCTGACGATCCGGTCAGCAGGACAGGCCTGGCCACGCCAGTCGAGCATTGACCACATAGACGAAGCCGTCGTCCACGAACACGCTGTCCGCTGCTGCGGTCTCGAAGAGCTCACCGACCTCAACGTCAGGCAGAGAGAAACACCCCTCGTCTCGAAGCCGCCGCGACGCGTTCTGTGGCCAGTCGATCACCGGGTTCTCAGACTCCGAGAAGGCCTGCGCCGGCCCCAACACTCGAGCGACGTAGTCGTAGCGGTCTGGGAGGAAGAATGAGACGTCGCCCAGCTCATCGCCAACGACGGTAGAGAGCGCCGCGAGATCCTCCGGCGCTGCTCCCCGAGCAACCGCTTCGTCAACGAGGGCGACGCCCGCTGTCGTCAGCGATTGCTCCCACACATCGGCGAGCAACAGCCCCGCTCGGGCTTGCCCCGCAGGAGCCGAATAGATCACCCGTCCGTCATCAGTCACCACCAGCAGAGCGGGAGCCAGGAGCGTGTTCGAGGCTCGACTTTCGTCGCCATCGTTCACAAGGAGTGCAACACCGTCTGGATACTCGACGGCCTGCCCATCAGACGAGCAGGCTGCAGTCAACGCGGCGGCGGCCAGAAGCAGCAAGAACCGCCCGCCGTACATCGTTGGCAGATTAGCTGTCGTTCCCACTCGACTGAGCGCGCTGCGCTACCGTCTGCGCCATGAGTCAGGAAGTACGCGGAATTATTGCCAAGGCCAAGGGCGAGCCAGTCACGCTCGAAACCATCGTCATTCCAGATCCCGGTCCGGGCGAGGCCGTCGTCGCCATTCAGGCTTGCGGCGTCTGCCACACCGACCTCCACTACCGCGAAGGTGGAATCAACGACGAGTTCCCCTTTCTGCTCGGGCACGAGGCGGCGGGCATCGTCGAATCCATCGGTGAGGGCGTCACCAACGTTGTGCCCGGTGATTTTGTCATTCTCAACTGGCGCGCTGTGTGCGGCAACTGCCGGGCGTGCAAGCGGGGACAGCCGCAGTACTGCTTCGACACACACAACGCTGAGCAGAAAATGACGCTCACCGACGGCACGGAGCTGTCACCCGCTCTCGGCATCGGCGCCTTCTGCGAGAAGACGCTCGTCCACTCCGGACAGTGCACCAAGGTCAACCCCGAAGCGCCGGCCACCGTGGCCGGGCTGCTCGGGTGCGGCGTCATGGCCGGCATCGGCGCAGCGATCAATACGGGCGGGGTCTCGCGCGGCCAAAGCGTTGCCGTCTTCGGTTGCGGTGGCGTCGGCGATGCCGCGATAGCTGGCGCCAAGCTCGCCGGAGCATCAAAAATCATTGCCGTCGACATCGACGACCGCAAGCTCGAATGGGCTCAGCAGTTCGGGGCAACACACATGGTCAATTCAAAGAACACCGACCCAGTCGAGTTCATTCGGTCCGTGACCGACGGCAACGGTGCAGATGTGTGCATCGAAGCGATTGGCCATCCCGACGTCTACAAGCAGTGCTTCGAGGCGCGCGATCTTGCTGGCACTGTCGTGCTCGTCGGCGTGCCCAATCCCGAGATGACCATCGAGCTGCCGTACATCGAAATCTTCGGCCGTGGCGGCTCGCTCAAGTCGTCGTGGTACGGCGACTGCTTGCCCGAGCGCGACTTCCCGATGCTCATCGATCTCTACCTGCAGGGACGGCTCGACCTCGGCGGTTTCGTCTCGGAGACCATCAAACTCGACGACGTCGAAGAGGCGTTTCACAAGATGGAGCGCGGCGATGTGCTCCGCTCCGTGGTGGTGCTGTGACGATCGAGCTGGTCACCACTGACGGCATCTTCGCCCTCGACGGCGGCGAGTGGGAGGTCACCAACAACATCTGGTTGGTTGGCGACGACAAAGAAGTCGTGATCTTCGACGCGGCGCATGATCATCAGCCGATCCTGGACGCCGTCAACGGCCGCAACGTCACCGGCATCGTGTTGACGCATGGCCACAACGATCACATCAACGCCGCAGTCGCGCTGCGCGAGGCAGTTGATGCGCCGATCCTCCTCCACGAGTTCGACCGATTTCTTTGGGATGTCGTCCACCCCGATCACGACTTCGATGGCCCACTCGAGCCGGGCCGCACGATCAGCGCCGGCGGTCACGAGCTCGGCATCTTGCACACGCCCGGACACTCCCCGGGCTGCTGTTGCTTCCACGACGTCGCGACCGGCGCCGTTATCAGTGGCGACACACTGTTCTGCGGCGGGCCTGGCGCTACCGGCCGCGTCTACTCCGACGAGCCGACCATTCTCGCGACAATCCGCAACGTGCTGCTCGAACTGCCCGACCACACCGTCGTCCACACCGGCCATGGCGACAGCACCACCATCGGCGCCGAACGCGCCGGCGTCCTCGCCCGCGCCGCCGAACTCAACCTGTGACCTCGGGACGCCCAGTCAAGGGGTTCGTTCAACACTACGCCTGGGGCGATACGCACTTCTTGCCAGAACTCCTGGGGCTCGTACCCGACGGCCAACCGTGGGCAGAGTTATGGCTCGGCACGCACCCCAATGGCCCCACGCAGCTCGCCGATGGATCACCGCTGACCACCCTCACCGGCGAGTTGCCCTACCTTTTGAAGGTCCTCAGCGCGGCCGAACCGCTCTCGCTGCAAGCACACCCCACCATCGCACAAGCACGCGAGGGATTCGACAGCGGCGTGTTCGCCGACCCGTATGCCAAGCCCGAACTCCTCGTCGCACTCACGCCATTCGAGGCCTTGTGTGGAGTCAGGCCCGAAGCCCGAACCATCGAACTGCTGCAGGCAATCGGTGCTGACGATCTCGCCCATGTGGTGGCAGCCGAGGGTGCCGGGACAGCAATGCATCGCCTGTACCGCGGCGAGCTTGATCCAGCTTCAGCTGTGCAGGCGTGCGCGTCAAGCGATCGGCCCGAAGCGATGTGGGTGCAGCAGCTGGACACCATGTATCCCGGCGATCCAAGCGTGGCCGTGACACTGCTCCTCAATCACGTCTCACTGCTGCCTGGCGAAGCCCTCCACCTCACCGCAGGGAACCTGCACGGCTACCTGAGAGGTTCTGGCATCGAGCTGATGCAAGCGAGCGACAACGTCGTCCGCGGCGGCCTCACCGTCAAGCATGTCGACATCGACCTGCTCCTCGACATCGTCGATCCAACGCCACTGGCCGAACCGGTCATGCAGGTGGTCGACGGTCGGTACGAACTCCCGGAGGCAGGTGTGCAGTTGATCTGGCTCGACGCCGGGGAACACCACACCTCGACGGGCCACGAACTCGCTCTCTCCGTCGCCGGCGAGCAGCTTTACCTGGCACCAAGCACCGAATTCGTCGCATCCGCGGACACGTTTGTCGTCACCTCGACCTGAACGGCGTCACCCGCATCCAGCCGGGTCAGGCCTTCCTGCGAATCTCCACGATTTTCTCGCTCGCGGCATTGGCATCGTCACCCTGCTCTTCGAGCAACTTCGCACGATCCTTTTCTGCCTCGCGACGCGCTTTGTCCAAGTCGGCACGCTCGAGTGCGGCGTCGATGCCGTGCTCGTTGATGAACTCTGCCCATTCGACGAGTTGATCGACCATCTCGTCCTCGGGCACGACGGCGACGTTCTGTCCCTTGATGAACAGATGGCCGCGCTTGTTCCCCGCAGCGATACCGATGTCGGCGTCGCGCGCCTCGCCCGGTCCGTTCACGACGCAACCCATCACGGCGACTTGAAGTGGCAGCTTGCGTTCGCCGAACGCCTCCATTGCCTCATTCGCCACCTTGATGACATCGACTTCAGCGCGGCCGCACGACGGGCAGGCAATGAGGTCAATATTCTTGCGTTCACGCAGTCCCAGAGCTTCGAGGAGTTGACGACCGGCCTTGGCCTCTTGGACTGGGTCCGCAGTGAGCGAGTAGCGGATCGTGTCGCCGATGCCTTCCAGCAGCAGGGTGGCAATACCGGCTGTGGCCTTAATCAAGCCGGCCGGCGGCGGACCGGCTTCGGTGACGCCCAGGTGGAGCGGATGGTCAGTGACCTCGGACAGCATGCGATAAGCATCGACCATGAGCGGCACACTCGATGCCTTGACCGAGATCTTGATGAGGTCGAAACCAACTTCGTCGAAGTAAGCGATTTCGGTCATGGCTGATTCGACCATCGCCTCGGGCGTGGCACCACCGTACTTTTCGTAGAGCTTCGGGTCGAGCGAACCGGCGTTGACACCGATGCGAATCGGGAGGTTCCGGTCCTTGGCTTCGGCTGCCACGGTCTTGATGTGTTCCGGCTTGCGGATGTTGCCTGGGTTCAGACGCAAACCGTCGACACCCGCCTCCATGGCTGCCATTGCCATCTTGTACTGGTGATGGATGTCAGCGATGATCGGCACCGGTGATCGCGGCACGATCTGGGCAAGCCCTTCAGCAGCCTCGATCTCGTTACACGTGCACCGCACGATGTCAGCGCCAGCGGCGGCAAGGGCATAAATCTGCTGCAGCGTGCCTTCGACGTCAGCCGTCTTCGTAATCGTCATCGATTGAATGGTGATCGGAGCGTCGCCACCGACCTTGACGTCGCCGACAGAGATCTGGCGAGTGGTCTTCCGAGGAACCGAGCTGGTGACCTGCATGGAGTCAACGATACGCGGTGGATGGAGACAGCGGTCGGACAGGGTCCCCCAGCAAGCACTACCTCGGAGTCATGAAGCCACTGACAGCGAGGCGAGCGCAGCGAGCTTCGAGCGCTGAACTACAACGGCTGCGAGATGTCCAGATACAAGCCAGCAAACATCAGCATGACGAGCACGGTGACCACCCCCATCGCAAAGGGCATGAGTCGCTCGACGTCGGCGAAATATCGCTGTTTGGAACCCCGCCCGGCTTCGCGCACACGCTCGTAGACCGCAATGGCAGCGTGTCCGCCGTCGAGTGGGAGCAGCGGGAACATGTTGAACACGCCGACGAAGACGTTGAGCACCGCAAGAAGCAGGATCATTCCTGCCCAGCCGGAGGATTCACCGACGTCGTCCGAGACCTGAGCCACTCCGTACAGGGTCGTCGGGCGGCTGCTCAGGTCCTCGTTGTCTCCGGTGACGTGGCTGATGATGTTGACCGGGTTGAGCACCTTCACGACACCCTTGGTCGACTCCCAGGCAAAGGGGAAGATGTCAGTGACTGCATTGCCAGCAGCCGCGGGGATCGAGTGATCGATGGTGTCGAACACTGATCCGCTGCTGATTCCTGCCAGCGCATCGCCGTTGTCGTTGACACCGAGCGTGAGCGTGAGAGCAACGAGTTCGCCATTGCGGAGTACGCCAAGAACGACACTGTCGTCCGGCTGGTTGGTCCGGATTACCTCGCCGAGTTCGGCGGGACTGTCGATGGCTGCGCCATCAACGGCAACCACGATGTCACCGGGCAGTACGCCAGCGCCATCGGCCGGTCCACCGGCGGACAGTTGGCTGACGCGCGCGCCATCGCTGAATGATTCTTCTCCGGCTATCGCATACACACCGAACAGCAGCACGATGGCGATCAGCATGTGCATGATCGATCCAGCCGAGATCACCAAGAGGCGGCGAGGAAAGCTTTTCTGTCGGTAGGTGCGGGCTTCGTCACCTGGCTCGACCTCGTCCATACGATTCATGCCGATAATGCGAACGAAGGCCCCCAACGGCACCGCCCGAACGCCGTACTCGGTCTCTCCGCGACGAAAGCTCCAAAGTCTGGGTCCGAAGAACAAGAAGAATTGAGTGACCTTCATGCCCGTCCACCGGGCCGTGAGGTAGTGGCCAAGTTCGTGGAGGAAGATCGAAATAACGACACCCACCACGAACACGAAGATCCAGAAGTTCGCAAAGCCGAGCCAAGCAAAAAGCGCAGCGATGCCAAGCATCGAAAGCGCTCCCCTCCAACCGCCGGCGAGTTCGTCCTCGGTGAGGTTCTCGGTGACGGCGCCACCCGCCATGATTTCGCTCTTGGCTTTCGCCACTCGCGACAGCTCATCTTCAGTCGGTTTCGGAGGTGTGAGTTGATCAGTCATCGTTGCAATACCTCATCGGCAATTCGTCGAGCTTCTTGATCCGCTTGGATCACATCGTCGACGGTGTGGGGGATCCCACCATCATGGCGCTCCAACACCGCCTCGCACACGTCAGCAATCTCATTCCATCGCAAATTTCCTGTGAGAAAAGTCTCAACTGCCACCTCGTTCGCAGCGCTGAGCCACGCTGGCGCCGTACCGCCTGAGCGTCCAGCGTCGTAGGCGAGCTGCAAGCAGCGAAAGGTGCCAAGATCTGGCGGCTCGAAGTCGAGCGAGCCCAACGTGGCCCAATCGATGCGACCGAAGGGTGTCGCGATGCGGTTCGGGTAGCCGAGCGCATAGCCGATCGGCAGCTTCATCGTCGGCATACTGAGTTGGGCGATGGTTGATCCATCGGTGAACTCGACCATTGAATGGACGACAGATTGAGGGTGCACGACCACCTCAATCTGGTCATACGGCGTTCCGTACAGCTCGTGCGCCTCGATCACTTCGAGACCCTTGTTCATCAACGTGCTCGAATCGATCGTGATCTTCGGACCCATACTCCACGTCGGGTGCGCCAGCGCATTTTCGACGGTCACAGCAGCAAGGTCATCAGCGGTGCGACCGCGGAACGGACCTCCGCTCGCGGTCAAGAGCAGCCGACTGACCTCACGATCGCTCTCGAAAGACGCCCGCAGACATTGGTGGAGCGCACAGTGTTCGCTGTCGACTGGCACCAATTCGGCGCCTGGCGTCGATCGGAGCGGCTGGACCACAGGGCCCGCAGCAATGAGGCTCTCTTTGTTCGCAAGCGCTAGGCGCTTTCCAGCTCTGAGGGTCTCCACGGTGACCTCAAGACCGGCAAACCCGACGACACCGTTGACCACGACATCCGCGTCGGCGATCAATGCCGTGGCATCACCCTCGACCGCGGCCGATGTGCGCGACGCCACATCACAACGTGTCGCCTCGTCGGCGACGACGATGAGGGGGATGTCGAAAGCTGCCGCCTGGGCAACGACAGCGTCCGCTGAGCTGTTGACACTCACGCCCGTCACGACATAGGAGCCGGGGACGCGATCGTTCTCGGCCTGAATGACCTCAAACGTTTGCCTACCGATCGAGCCGGTTGAGCCAGCAATCGCGACTCGCACCGGATCAACGGTCATCGGTGCAATCTTCTCAGGAACCGAGCTGTGACCACGGCTCGACAACGCGCATCAAGTAGTAGACGGCAGGCAGTGCGAACAAGAAGCCGTCGAAGCGGTCAAGTACACCGCCGTGGCCCTTGATCAACGTCCCGAAGTCCTTGACGTCGAGGTTCCGCTTGAACATGCTCTCGGTGAGATCACCGAGCGGGGCGAAGATCGAGATGACGATGCCGAGCATCAGGAGGTGGCTGGTGTCAGACCACGTGTCGCTCGCATCTTGCATCCCGACGAGCAGCATGACCACGAGGGTCAAGATGGTGCCGCCAAGAAATCCTTCGACCGACTTATTGGGGCTGATCCAGCCGCGCAGCGGTGTCCGCCCGAACGCACTGCCGACGAAGTACGCGCCGACGTCGTTGGCAACCACGCCCACGGCGAGCAGCACCAAGGTGTCGGTACCGATGCTCAGCCCACCAAAGAAGTTGGAGTAACGAATGATGAGCGCCGCGAACGAGCCGAGCACGCCGATCCATACGACGCCGAGCATCGTGATGGCCATGTTGGGCATCGGGCCAACTTCGATCGAGTCAGAGCCGATGAAACCCATCGCTCCGGCAAAGAATGCCAGCGCCAGGACCAGCGGAATACCGTTCTCGCCGACCCAGTAAGCAACGGCCGGTGCTGCGACACAGGCCACGACGCCAGCGGCAACGGCAGGGCGGTAGCCCTTTTCGGTGACCTTGGAGAAGTACTCGATGGCTGCAAGCCCAAGCAGAATGCAGACAAAGATGATTGCGCCGAGCGGACGCCACATCGCAGCAGCGATAAACACTGCCGCCAGCACCAAGCCGCTCGCGATGGCGACCGGAAGATTACGCTTGGCACCGGGTGGCGGGCCCCCTGCGCTGGGTGGACGTTGGCCCTGACCGCCACCGCCCCGGCGCTGCGGCTCGGGTCGGCGAGGCATCCCTGACGGGTCGGTACCAATCGTGATTCGGGCCGGTTCGCGCGGTGCTGCGGCCACGACCTCGTGCAGTTCGGTGGCCTCTCCAGCAGTATCGGCATCGACGGCTGCCGCAATCGGCTCGACTGGAGCGTCTTCCCAAGAGATCTCACCGGTCGGGTCTGAGGGGGCCGTCGGGACCGATCCCGACGGCGTATCGACCGGGTCGCCTTCCTTCCAGACGGGCGCGTCGGACGTGAACGGGGACCAGACGTCAAGATCGTCGGTTGGATCAGCCTCAGGGGTAGCACGGGCAATGGCCGGTACTTCTCCGGTGGCGTCTTCAGTCCAGTGCGGCATCGCACCGGTGCCATCCTCGTCGAGTTGAAGACGGCCAGATCCACCGGACGGTGATTCTGGCCAGTCGTCGTTCGACAGCGGAGCCTCAGCAGCCTCTGGACCGGGTGTGACCTGCTGCTCGGAGGTGTTGCCAAAGAGCGGGCCACCAAACTCGGAGTCGTCGAAGGCATCCATTTCGGCCTCAAGCCGACCCGGACGACGCCGTGCGGAATCATTGTCTTCAGGTCGCCAAATGTCGTCGGTCATCGTTGTTCCCCCGGCCCCTCAGATCTCGAGGAGTTCTTCTTCTTTTCGGTGAAGCGCCGCGTCGATCCTGTCGACGTGCTCGCTCGTGGTCTTATCGAGTTCTTTCTCGGCGCGCTCCAATTCGTCTTCGGAGACATCACCATCTTTCTCTTCAGCTTCCATCGCCTTGCGCGCATCGCGCCGCAGGTTGCGCAGCACAATACGCCCGTCCTCGGCCATGTTCTTCGCAACCTTCACGTATTCCTTGCGGCGTTCTTCGGTCAGCTGCGGCAGCGACAGACGAATCGCGATGCCGTCGTTGTTCGGATTCACACCCAGGTCGCTTTCTCGAATGGCCTTCTCGATGGCCTCGAGCGATGTTCGGTCATGCGGCTTGATGAGCAACTGGCGGGCCTCAGGCACGGAGATCGAAGCGAGCTGCAGAATCGGAACTGGAGCGCCGTAGTAGTCGACATTGATGCGCTCGACGAGTCCGGGATTGGCCCGACCGGTTCGGACCGTGCCGAACTGCGTCTGAGTGTGCTCGACAGCCTTGTCCATCTTGTCCATGGCCTCGAGAAGGGTGTCATCGATCACGTCGACCATCGTACCCAGGACAGAGGTCGGCGCAGGACCATGCGGACTTTCATCGAAACTGGTTGCAGCGTCTCAGCCGCTGACCAAGGTGCCTTCGGAGCCGCCTTGCACGATGCTGCGCAGCGAACCTGGTTTCGACATGTCGAACACGACGATCGGAATGTCGTTGTCGCGGCAGAAGGCGATCGCGGTCGCGTCCATGACCTTGAGGTCTTTCGTCATCACCTCGAGGTAGCTCACCTGCTCGTACTTCTCCGCGGACTCATCGGTCCGAGGGTCTGCGCTGTAGACCCCGTCAACGCCGGAGTGCGTTCCCTTAATCAACACTTCGGCTTCAATCTCGGCGGCGCGCAGCGCAGCCGCTGTGTCGGTCGTAAAAAATGGGTTACCCGTCCCGGCGGCAAAGATGACGACGCGCCCCTTTTCGAGATGCCGAACAGCCCGACGGCGGATGTAGGCCTCGGCAATGCGCGGCATCTCGATCGCCGACTGCACCCGCGTCTCTTGGCCCTGTCGTTCGAGCGCATCCTGCAACGCCAGCGCGTTCATCACGGTGCCGAGCATTCCGATGTGGTCGGACTGTGTTGCGTCCATCCCGGTCATCGAACCCTCCCGACCACGCCAGAAGTTGCCGCCACCGACGACCACAGCGACATCGACGTTCAAATTCTGCCGGAGATCGATGATTTCCTTCGCCGTGGCCTCAAGCGTTGCGCCATCGAGGCCCTTGCCAGAATCGCCTGCAAGCGCCTCACCCGAAGGTTTGAACACGATGCGCTTGAATTTCGGACGTTGTGCTCGTTCAGTCATCGTTGAGGTCTCCGTCAGGATCAGGTACGGGCGCGAAACAGCCCCGCTGAACGTACTTGACGCGCAACGGGGCTGTTCAAATTGACCGTGGACTTCAGATCAACCGATCTCGACCTGGGCGAAGGCGACGATCGATGCGGAGCCAATGAACTGGCTGACCGACTGCTTGTCGTCCTTGGCGTACGGCTGATCGAGCAGTGCCACATCCTTGAAGAATCCACCGATGCGGCCTTCGACAATCTTGTCGAGTGCCGCTTCGGGCTTCCCTTCGTTGCGGGTGATGACGGTGAGGGTCTCGCGCTCTGCTGCGACGACATCGGCCGGCACATCGTCACGGCTGAGGTACTTCGGGCGTGCGAACGCGATGTGTACTGCCACGTCGTGGGCAAGCTCGGGCGTCCCACCGGCGACTTCGACGAGCACGCCGTTGACGCCGCGGCCACCCTGCATGTGCTGGTAGCTGTCGAGGATGTTGTCGCCGGCAGCTTCGATACGAGCGACCTGGCCAATGCTGATGTTCTCCTTCAGCGTGACCTTGAGCTCTTCGAGATCACTCTGACGCTCGGAGATGGACTCAACGCCCTTCTCAGCGACCAGAGCGACGAGAGCATCGGCCTCAGCCTTGAAGAGGTCTGAACCAGCGCTGAAGTCGGTCTCGCACTTCAGTTCGACGATGGCACCGACGTTGCCGGTGATAACGAGACTGACAACGCCCTGCGTGGCGTCGCGATCCTCACGCTTGGCGCTGGCTGCGAGGCCCTTTTCGCGGAGCCACGTCTTGGAGGCTTCCATGTCGCCGTCATTTTCCTGCAAGGCTTTCTTGCAGTCCATCATGCCGGCGCCGGAAGAGACGCGGAGCGCCTTGACGTCTTGTGCAGTGAATGACATGTTCTTCAGCTCTCCGTTTCGACTTCGGGCGTCGCAGCGGCAGCAGGGGCTTCCTCAGCCACTGGCGCTCCCTCTGCAGGTACGGCTTCGGCTGGAGCCTCGGCCGCTGCGGGAGCGGCTTCAGCAACCGGCGCGTCCTTGGCAGCAGCAAGCTTGGCATCGCGCTCGGCCTGCTGCTGAGCAGCTGCGTTACGCGCAGCGGCCTGCGCAGCTTCGAATGCGGCCTCTTGCTCCGGCGTCTTCTCAGCAACCGGGGCAGGCGCGGGGTTGCGCTTGTTCGCGATGAATCGGCCTTCGGCGACGGCATCAGCGATCACGCGTGCGAACAAGCTGTTCGAGCGAATCGCGTCGTCGTTGCCGGGGATCGGGTACGTCACCACTTCAGGATTCACGTTGGTGTCGACGACAGCAACGACAGGGATACCGAGCTTGCGAGCCTCGGTGACAGCGATGTGTTCCTTGTTGGTGTCGAGCACGAAGATTGCGTCGGGAGCCTTCTTCAGACTGCGCAGACCACCCAGGTTGCGCTGCAACTTGGTGAGCTCGCGATCGAGGAGCAGTGCTTCCTTCTTGATCATGACGTCAAACTCGCCCGAGGCCTGCATGCGCTCGTACTCGAGCATCTTGTTGACGCGCTTGCTCATCGTTTCGAAGTTGGTGAGCATGCCGCCGAGCCAGCGCTCGTTCACGTAAGGCATCCCGCACTTATCGGCGTAGCTCTTGATCGGGTCCTGGGCCTGCTTCTTGGTGCCCACGAACAGAATGTTGCCGCCTCCGGCGACGAGGTCACGGACGAACCCGTAGGCCGTCTCAACTCGACCGAGCGTTTGCTCGAGATCGATGATGTAGATACCGGCGCGCTCGCCGAAGATGAAACGCTTCATCTTGGGGTTCCAACGACGGGTCTGGTGGCCGAAGTGCGCTCCGGCTTCCAACATCTGACGCATGCTGATAACAGCCATGTGGTGCTCCTTGTGCGGTTTTTCCCACCGATCGGCGCCGCGAGGCGACCGCTGATTGATCGATGAGACCTTGAGTGTGTGCCATTTCGGTTGAAACGACGTGACCAATACTATCGGCGCTGCATTCGCCCCACACCTTGGGCCAGATGCCCTGCACCACGCCTCGGCGGCACGCGGCTCAACGGGCACACGACCAGACTGGAGTCGGCCCGCTTCGTCGGGCCGTGCCGTCGATTGGGACGAGTCGAGGCCGACCGACAAGGTGGCCGAGGTAAGGCTCGGGGTCGCGATACCGACCGTCCACTCGAAGTCCGAAGTGGAATCTGCCGTCGGCCGTGCCGAGTACCGCGCCGCGCGCAACGCTGACACCACGCCTGACTCGCACACCGCTCAACTCGCCATAGGTCAACTTCCAGCCATTGGCGTGTTCGACGACGACATAGATGGTTCCCGCCACGGGCCCACTGAAGGCAACCCTGCCAGCAGCAACGGATCGAACGGCACTCGCCGCGCCAGTCCGAAAGTCAATACCCCGATGCCCGGCGCAGTATCGACACGGCGGCGCCCGGAACGGGTCGACGATGGGCCCGGTAACCGGCGGCTGCCAGCAGGGAGTCGCCTCGGCGACGGCTCCGAAGCTGAAGGTGAGTATTGACATCGCTGTGCCAACGGCGAGCAGGGCGCGTCCTTGCATCATAAATCCTCTCGGCGGAGTGATCTGATGGACGCTGGGCGTCGATGGGGCCAGCGGCCCGAAGTCTCATCTGGTGCCAGCGAACTGGCCCGATGTTAGGTGAGCCCGGCCGCCCCAAGTCGAGCTCGCAGGTGCAGCACCGACTTGGTATGGATCTGGCTGACTCTGCTTTCGGTCACGCCGAGGACCTCGCCGATTTCCGACAAGGTCAAGCCTTCGTCGTAATAGAGCGACAGCACCAGCTTCTCGCGCTCCGGGAGCTTCTTGATCTCGACACGCATGACATGGCTGAGCTCGCGATTCTCAACGACGGCCGTGGGCGAGCCCGACATCGCGTTGTCGGGTGCCGACGGCTCGGCTCCTGCGGCGATCGCTCGATCGAGTGGCCCGATCGTGGTGCTCGCGATTGCCGACAGCCACTTGGCGAGGTCGGCCGGAGTGATACGGAGGTGCTCGGCCAGCTCTTCGTCGGTCGGGCCTCGGCCCAGCTTGTGTTCGAGTTCGGAGAAGGACTTCTCGACGCTTCGCGCCCGGCTGCGGACCGAGCGGGGCACCCAGTCGAGTTGGCGTAGCCCATCGTAGATCGCACCGCGGATGCGCGGCACCGCAAAGGTTTCGAACTTGACCCCGTGCCCGGTATCGAAACGTTCGATCGCATCCATGAGCCCGAAAACCCCGGAGCTGATGAGATCGCCAGAGTCGACGCTCGATGGAAGACCAGCGCCGACACGGCCGGCCACGAACTTCACCAACGGCGAGTAGTGGACGATGAGGTGATCGCGAGCCGCCGAGTTGCGGCGGTTGAGCCACCGCGTCCACTGCATCTGAAGGTCTGCGTCTTCGGGAACAATGCTCATGCTCTGGGATGGGCCTCGCGATAGGCAGCAGAGAGTCGCTCTCGACTGACGTGGGTGTAACGCTGCGTTGTGGCCACATCGGCGTGACCCAACAGCTCTTGTACGGCTCGCAGGTCGGCACCACCGTCGAGGAGATGCGTCGCGAAACTGTGCCGTAACGCATGGGGATGGGTCGGCGTTGGCGACCGGCGGTCGATGATGCGACGGACGTCCCGTGGCGTGAGACGTTTCCCCACTTCGTTACCAAACAACGCATCGCCCTGATCACCGGTGACCACCTCGGGGCGCACGTCGATCCACCGCCGGAGCGAGCGGACAGCGTGCTCGCTGAGCGGAACGCGGCGTTCCTTGTCGCCCTTGCCCCACACGGTGGCAGCACCAACCGTCAATGCGAGTGACGACACGTCGAGGTCGCACAGCTCGCTGACACGCACCCCCGATCCGTAGAGCACTTCGAGCACCGCATCGTCGCGACACCGTCGCCACTCGGGTTCGTCGGCATCTGGACCCGCTTCGAGCAGTCCGGTGACTTCGCGGCCGTCGAGCACACGCGGGAGGCGACCGCTGCCAGCTGGGACCGAAACACCGCTGGTGGGATCGAGTTCCGCAACGTTGTTGGCCACGGCCCACTTGAAGTAGCGACGCACGGCGGCAATTTTTCGGGCGATCGTGCGACGCGCGAACTGGCGGGTGGTGAGATGGGCGAGGTACCGCCGAATGGTCGTCCGAGTGACGCTCGCCGGGTCGACGAGATCGCTGCGTGCGCACCATGTCTCGAACAAACGCAGATCGGAGACGTAGGAGGTGATCGTGTTGTCGGACAACGACGTGAGCGCTCTCGCGAAGTCGTCGATGCGCCACTGGTCCACATGGCGATCGTATTGTCTGCCGCTCGGCAAATTCGGGATGGGTCACGGTTGCACCAGGTTCACCCAGCGGTCGTCGACCAATGCTCGTCATGCCAGCTCAGCCCACTCATCGACGGCTTCGAACCAGCCACCGGTCTCGATGAGCCATCCCGCCCCTTCGAGGCGGGCGAGGAGCATCGCTGCTTCACCGATCGCTGCTCCGGTGAGCAACATGATGGCGTCAATCGTGCGTGGCGACTCGCGACAGGCGGCATATACGTCGGCGTCAACGCCGGCGAGCGGTGTGCGCGCATCGAATCGAGCACGTCCGGCTCGGCGATGATCGAGGCCGAGAGCCATCAAGACGTCAGCGGTCTCGGTGGCCGCGATCGCCCCGTCGGCCAACAGCTTGTTCGTTCCTTCCGATGCCCGACTATGCACCGATCCGGGCACGGCCATCACATCAATGGATCGGTCGGCGGCTTCGCGCACCGTGATCAGGCTGCCGCCGCGGTCACGGCTCTCGACAACGACAAGCACCTCGACAAGCGCCGCCAAGATTCGGTTGCGGAGTGGAAACCGAAACGGATCAGGCGATGTGCCGACCGGCCACTCGGAGATCAACACACCCCGAGCCGCGATCGCGTCCCACAGGTCACTGTTCTGCTTTGGGTACGGCCGATCCAGCCCGCATCCAACGACTGCTGCCGGGGTCGCCGTCGGGCACGACAGTGCGCCCCGATGAGCAGCTGCATCGATGCCGCGCGCCAGGCCAGACAGCACCACCACGCCAGCCTCGGCCAATTCACAGCCGAAACGAGCGGCCGTGGCACGCCCTGCCTGCGTGGCGTTGCGAGTGCCGACGATGCCCACTCGTCGAGCATCGAGGGCGCCAAGGTTGCCGCGTACGAACAACACCGCCGGGCACGCCGGATCGGTGGAGAGCTGCGGCGGCACCGAGGGGTCTGCAGGAGTCAACACGCGGACACCGGCTGCGACCGACGCCTCCCAGCACTCCCGTGGATCGCGCCGCTGGGCTGATTGCCGCCACGCTTCGGCCAGGGTGCAATCTTTCGCGAACACTGCCGCAATGGCGGGCGATGGGCGATGTGTTCCTGCCGCCATGCCGTATGCCTCGGGAGCTGGTCGCCCGCGCACCAGATGGCGCAGGCGACCCACGGTCATGCGATCGAACCCAGCGAGGGCTGCCAAGTAGCCGGCGTCAGGCACGTCCGAGCTCACGCGACCCGCCCCATCGGCAGCACTTTCGTGAACGCAGCTCGGAGTCCGAGCGCGAGATGCACAGCCTCGTCGTCCACCACTTCGCTGGAAGTCGAGCGCAGATCGGCGATCGACCGAGCGACGCGCCGGATCCGGTGATACCCGCGAGCACTGAGACGACCGTTTTCGAGTTCATGCCGCAGGACAGCCCGACCCGGCCCGTTGATTGGGGCGAACTCGTCCAACTGTGAACCAGACAATGAACGATTGAGACACCCCTGCCGGCTCAGCGCCCGCACGCGGGCTGCTTGGACTCGCTCGGCCACGACGGCGGTCGATTCGGCAGGTTCGTGAGCGAGGAGATCGTCGACGCTCGGACGATGCACGTTGACTCGGAGATCAAATCGATCCAGCAACGGACCCGACAGTCGCCGAACGTAGCGATGGAGCTCCGTTGGGTTACACAAGCACTCCCCCGGTGCTCCGCCGCCGCAGGGACACGGATTCATCGCAGCAACAAGCAGAAAATCGGCAGGCAACACCGCATTGATTCCTGAACGCGACACGACGATTCGCCGATCCTCAAGGGGTTGGCGCAGACCGTCGAGCACCTTGGGAGCAAATTCAGCGATCTCGTCAAGAAAGAGCGCCCCCGCATGCGCCAACGACACCTCACCCGGCCGGGCGGTGCCCGATCCGCCACCGATGAGCGCCGCACTTGTGGCGGTGTGGTGGGGAGCCCGGAATGGCGGCCGCGTCACCAATCCGCCGGGCGACAGCGGAACACCGGCAGCGGAAATGACCATCGTTGCTTCGAGTGCTTGATCACGATCGAGTACCGGCAGCAGACCGGGCAAGCGTGACGCCAACATTGTCTTACCAGCACCTGGTGGCCCGACCATCAGGAGGTGGTGGCCTCCTGCCGCAGCGATCTCGAGTGCGTGGCGAGCCATTGGCTGGCCTTGCACCTCGGCGAGGTCAGCGAGACGTTCGGGTTCTGGTTCAGACTGCGGGACGTTGTGATCTGGCCACGGGATCAGACCGTTGAGCACGGCAACCAGCTCACCAAGATTGGCGACGAGACGCACTGCTCCCAGTGCCGCCACGCCCGCCTCTGCTGCACTGGCGATCGGCACAACAACATCGAGTTCACCGAGCGCCCCGACCATGGGCGCCACGCCCGCAACGCCTCGAACCGAACCATCGAGGCCGACTTCACCAATGAATGCGAGGCGTTCGATCGATTCCGGTGACACGACCTCGCTCGCCGCCAGAATCCCCATTGCGATGGCGAGATCGAGGCCAGCGCCTGTTTTTCTGTCGCCCGAGGGAGCCAAGTTGACGGTGATCTTGATCTTGGGGAACGGCAAGCCTGAACTCAGGATCGCTGCACGGGTTCGATCGCGGGCCTCGCGGACCGAGTCGTCGGGGCGGCCACCGATCGAGAAACCCGGAAGACCCTGCCCCACGTGTACTTCGACGCGAACCGGATGACCTTGAGCACCCACGACAATGGCGGATGAAATCGACGCGAACATGGCGCCTCCTCTGTGACGCGGCGCACCGCACCTGACAATGAGGAGGGACAACCGGGCCCCACGACCGATCGACGCAACAGCAGTACGTCGAGAAGGCCAACATACCTGAGCGCGCTCACAGAGTTCATGGGCGCCCTGGTTTTCGGAGAACGTCGTGCGACAATGCTGCCCGTGTTACGCCGCATCCGAACTCGCTTGCCCGTCATGGCGACGTGTCTGGCTGTTGGGCTGCTCTCAGGCTGCAACGGCGGCGATGACGCAGGAGACGCCGAACGATTCTGTGGTGAGGTGCAAGTGAACGCCGAACGGCTTACGCAGCCCGGCCTGCAGTTCACCGATGACATCGAGCCGTTCCTCAATCTCTATCGCGAGATTGGCGCGCTGGCGCCAATCGCGATCGAGCTCGAGTGGGATCAGTTGATTGATGCCTACGAGACCGCCAGCACCGTGGTGCCGGGTGATCCCGAGTCAGAACAATCTGCGCTTGCCGCGATTTTCTCAACCGAAAAGTCGGCAGCGGCCATCGACAGCTGGCTTGAGACAAACTGCGCCGTGGACATCGGGCCGGTCTTCACGATCGTGGCGCAAGACAGCTGAACTCAGCCGCTTGCGAAATCAGCCGAGGATTTCGCCGCGCTTCAAGATGACGCTGTCGCACAACCCGTAGTCCCTCGCCTCTTCGGCGGTGAACCAGCGATCGCGCTCGGAATCTTCCTGGATCTGCTCAAGCTCTTTGCCCGAGTGGAACGCGATGAGCTCGGCCATGCGCTGCTTGGTGTACCGGAGCTGCTCAGCCTGGATCTGGATGTCCGAGGCCTGACCACGGAGGCCCGCAAGCGGCTGGTGCATCATGACGCGGGCATTTGGCAACACATAGCGTTTGCCTGCTGCGCCCGCTGTGAGCAAGAACTGCCCCATGGATGCGGCGAGCCCGAGGCACACCGTTGCGACGTCACAGCCGACGAACTGCATCGTGTCGTAGATGGCCATGCCAGCGGTGACCGAACCACCGGGGCTGTTGACGTACAGCCAAATGTCGGCGTTGGGGTCCTCGCCTTCGAGATACAAGAGCTGCGCACAGATCTGATTGGCGATGTCATCGTTGACATCGGACCCGAGCATCACGACACGGTTCTTGAGCAACCGGTCGAACACAGCCGATCGCGGATCGAAGCCGCCCTCGAGCGCGTGAGGAGCACCGGCATTCGCATGTGAGATGGAGAGTTCCGACATCCGGTCAGGCTACCGCCAGACGCCGACTTGACAGACGTACTCCTCCCCTGAGAAGTCATATCCGTGGGCGCCAGCTTTCGACCTTCGACGATCGGCTCGTCGCCCGGGAACCCCGCTGCGCAGACCGTGCGGGTCCCACTCGGGCCCGCACGGAGATTTGCTGTTCGGACAGAACAACGAAGGTCCGGGGCCCGACAAGGTGGCGGTTGGTTTGCAGCAGACGTCGAGCCGCCTCCCCCGCGCGGGACTCAGCGCGTCACACCGCTCATCACGACCACGATCTGCTCGTCATCGCCAATCTCGGTGCGTGCGGCCAGAACTCCGGCCAGACCCGCGGTGCCAGTCGGGCTTGCCTCGAAGCCGGCTCGATGGGCCAGCGCATGGGCCTCGCGCACCTGCTCTTCAGTGGCAATGACCGGGCGACCACCGCTTGAGCGCACAGCTTCGAGTACGCCGACCCAGTCGTAGGTCTCATCGTCGAGAATGCCGTCAGCGAGCGAGGACGGGTCGTCCCAGACCGTCATGATCTGGGCCCAGTTCTCGGCCGGGTGCTCAATGCCTTCAGACCGTCTCCATGCCCGTTCGAACGGTGCGCACCCCTCGGTCTGCACAGCGAACAACGGCGCAGGCCCACAAACATCGTTCATTGCTGCTCCGACGGCGGCGGCGAACGCGCCACCTCCGACCTGAATGAAGACACGGTCGATCTGCGCGATGCCAGCCGCCGCTGCTTGCTCGCAAACTTCCCAGCCGAGCGTTCGGCCGCCGTCGAGACACAGCCCGTTCTCGGGGCCCTGCACGGTGAAGGGCACCGATCCCTCGGCAACGGCATCTCGGAAACGCAGCATCGCCGGGTCGCCGGCCGGGTCGTCGTTGCGTCGCTCGCTGCGATGCACACGTGCGCCAAGTTCATCCAGCCGGTCACCGAACCCATCGCTCATCCACGTGGGCACGTACACATCGAGCGGCCAGTCGGCAGCCTTCGCCAGAATTGCTGCGGCGAGCGCGGCGTTCCCACACGATGCAATCGCGAGCGGTGGCCGCTCCGCCAAGAGCCCCAGCTCTTGGGCAGCTCGGAGGTGGAGCAGGATCGAGAAGAGGAATCGCGCCTTCTGACTGCCACCCACTCCCCCGGTTTCGTCCTTGACCCAGATACCACCGCGAGCGGACAGACCGAGCTCGTCGGAAAGGAACGCGGATCGCGCAAACGGCGTGGCGACAAAGCCGGCATCATCAACGACACGGATTGCGGCGTCGAGTTCCTCGACCAACTCGTTCCGGCGTGCTCGATCCATGCCATGCGCGTCGGCGAAGGCAGCCCACGCCAAGTTCTGGTCGTCGGTGGCAAATGTGTTCGGCTGCCGCTCGGGCGGATCAACCCGCGGACCGCTCACGATCTGCAGGACGTGGCACCGGTCAGTGGCTGTTGCGTTTGGACAGCGGAATGCGAGCGGCGTCGCAACGGGAACCTCGGCGCCGCACGTGGCGCAGCGCCATCCGATCACGGCCATCCGCGTGTCGTCCATGTGCGCGTGCAGCGCTTTCAGCCTGCTGCGACTTGCGCGTTGAAGTCGTCGATCATGCCGTCCCAGACGCCGGTGTATCGACGCAATCCTCGCCAGAAATCCTGGGAGCGCCGGGCCTCGAACAGGTCAAACGGCGTGCCCTGCTGCTCGACCCAGGTGTAGTAGCCGAGATTGAACAGCCGGCGACGGTCGAGGTCGGTGCAGTCGATCATGTGGTCGGTGGATGCCGCACCCAGATGTTCGCCGACCGCGGCAGCGGCATCGGTCGTGGTGAACTCGTTGCCGTACTGCCGTTCGAGCAGCTTGGCTCGCTCGCTCGGGTACAGCGCCGCGCCATCGGTGGCGACGGTGATCAGTGCTTGGTTTTCGCCGAGGTTGAGCAATTTCGCAGTCTTGATTGCCGCGAGGACATTTGCGATTGCCGAGAAACCGAAGTGTTCGAGTTTGTCGACGAGGCTCTGGGAGACACCTCGGGATTGAGCGAGATATGCCCGTCCGGCCTCGGTGTTGAACGTCAGATCCAACTCATCGGTTGCCTTATCGGAGATACCGACGACGACGTCGGTGTTCGCGATGTTGTGGATCAGTGGGATGTGCTTGTCGCCGATGCCTTGAATGTTGTGCTCGCCGTACCCGTTCTCGAGCATCGTCGGGCATTCCAGGGCTTCGACAGCCACAATCTTGGCCCCGTACTCCTCCTTGAGTCGGTCGCCGGCGGCGATCGTTCCGGCTGATCCGGTCGCCGAGGTGAACGCCGCCAGCTCGAGGTCGCGTCCGACGAGGCCATACTCATCGCGCACTGTTTCGAAGACGTGGCCGAGCGCACGTCCCGTCACGTTGTAGTGACCGAGATGATTACCGAACTCCGAGAACTGGTTGAGGATGAAGTTGCCCGGATCCTTTGCCAACTCGTTGCAGGCGTCGTAGATCTCTTTGACGTTCGACTCGGTGCCGTGCGTCTTGATCACATCTTCTTCAGGATTGGCACACCATGTGTCGAGCCAGTCGAACCGCTCTTGACTCATGCCTTCGGGCAGAATCGCAACGCCACGACTCGCCATGATCTTCGAGATCGCGATGCCACCTCGGGCGTAGTTGCCAGTTGATGGCCACACGGCACGGTGCACCGTCGGGTCAAACTGGCCGGTGACGACGCGAGGGGCGAGACACGAGTAGGCAGCCAGCACCTTGTGGGCGGTGATCATCGGGAAGCGGTCGCCGAACACGACGATGATCGGCGACGCGACCCCCGTCAGCGTTGATGGGAGCACGACGTGCTCCGGGACGTCGACGCGGTTCCCCTGCAGGTCGTTGTACCAGTGGACGCGCCACAGGTTGCGTGCGTCAGGACCCTGGGGGTCGGCATCGCCCACCTTCTCCGCCTGATCGAACGTGGACGGATCGGCAAGCTGCGCAAATGTCGGCAGGGTGATGCCCTGCTCACGAAACCGTTGCACAGAGTTGGCCACCGCTGCCTCGTCAACAATCCTGTCAGCCAAACCGAACTGGTTCTCAAGGGCATCGGTGGTCGCAGCGGAAGCTTCGTCGGTATTGATCACTTTTACATTCTGTCAAAGTCCACGGCAATGGGCGACACCATCGAAGATTTCTTCGCTCACCTCGGTCAGAACGGCCGGTCGTCTGGAGGGAGCGTGCTCGGACCGACGTGGGCGTCGAGCCAGTCGGTGAGCGGCTGCGCTCCAACCCAGACATCCCGAATTCTCTTCGCCGCACCTGCCCCGTGGATCCACTTCGGCGCACCGAAATTCTTCACGGCGATACAGCCCTTCATCCTGAGCAGCTCAATACGAGGGTGGTCCTTCGGATACCCACGCGGCGCCGTCTTGAGCTGATCGATGGCGCTGATCTCGTATTTCGCCCGACGCATCTCGACGATCATTCCAGTGATCTCCTCGCCGGTACTCTCCGCATCGATCACCTCGCGAAACCGCTGGAGCTGATCCTTTGCCATTGCGTAGTAGCCAGCTCCCGTCATCAAGCCCTCGGCGGAGAACTGGATGTAGTGACCTGATCCGCCTTCGAGTTCGCCATAGGCACCCTGATGCGTCTTGTAGGGCGGCTTGTTCTTCGAGAACCGAAGGTCGTTGTGGGGCCTGAACATATGAAACGGTCCATAGTCGGCAAGTTCCTCAGCGAGTTCCGCCATTGGTGTCTTGACGTGTTCGACGAACCGATGCTTGTTGGCCTGCCAGAAAGCTTTCGAGTTGTCAGCGACGAGCTCCTCGTAGAACTCAATGCCATCGACAGGAAGCCCAGAGAATGCCATGGCTCTATTCTGCCGCCATCGCCATTGCTGCATACAGGGCAACGCCGTTGGCCAACTTCTTCTCGCTGATCCGCATCAAGTTGGAGTGGTTGGGAGCGGCGGTCGCAGGCGTCAGATCTTCGGGGCACACGCCCATGAATGCCATTGCTCCGGGAACGTGCTGCAGCACATAGCTGAAATCCTCAGCTCCGAGCAGTGGCCGTGGCATCTCGGTCACCTGTTGTGATCCGAGCACACCCTCGGCCACAGACAACGTGAGATCGGCTTGTTCCTGATGATTGATGGTGACGGGATAACCGGGGATGATCTCCGATGTGCAGGAGCAACCATGGGCTGCCGCCGTTCCCTCGGCAACGCGAACGAGGTCCGAGTGGATCGTCGCCCGCGTACCTTCGTCAAGAGCGCGAATGGTTCCTTCCATGTACGCGCTCGGGGGAATCACGTTGTTGGTGGTTCCCGCTTCGATATGGGCGACGGTCACGAGCCCGCTCAGGGCGGGGTCCAACGAGCGGCTCACCATCGTGTGGAGACCGGTGATTGTTGCTGCTGCAGCGGGGATCGGATCGACGCAGTGGTGCGGAGCCGAGGCGTGACCACCCTCACCGTGGACCGTAATCTCGAACCGATCGGCGCTGGCCATCAGTGATCCGCCCCTGGTGGTGATCACGCCGTCGGCGAAGTTGGTGAAGACGTGAATGGCAAAGGCTCGGTCGACGCCGTCGAGCACACCCTCTTCGATCATGTACTTGGCACCGTGAAAGCCCTCTTCTCCTGGTTGAAACATGAAGCGAACCTTGCCAGTCAGTTCGCTCTTGTTCTCGCTGAGTAGTCGGGCTGCACTTGCCAACATGGCGACATGGGAGTCATGGCCACAGGCGTGCATCGCCCCTTCGATCTTGGACTGGAAAGGAGATTCGTAGTCCTCCTGGAGTGGCAAGGCATCCATGTCGCCCCGCAGCAGCACGGTCGGCCCAGGCTTGCCAGTATCGAGATCGGCGACCACCGATGTCGTCGACTCTCCGAGCGTGATGCTGAGCCCAAGCCCTGTCAGCGAGTCGAGGATCCGTTGTTGAGTTCGCGGGAGCTGGAGACCCAGCTCAGGATCGGCATGGATGCTTCTACGCAATTCGATCGTCTCGCCATCAAGGGCGGAGGAAGCAGCGAGGATGTCAGGTCCGAGAGCAGTTGCCATGGCCCGATCGTAGGCGCATGCACTCAGGTCGCAAGCCCAAAGGACGCCATCACCCGATCTTGCCGCCACCCCTCCCAGGTCGAAGAACAAACGGGTCCGGCACATGACGGGACAGCCTCTTGCCTGGGACTACTCTCCCGGCATGGCAGACCTCTTTCTGGGCGGCGCGATCGATCCGGCGACGCACGAACGCACCACCGATGACGCTTCGAGCCACGTCAGCGTGGCCACCGACAAGCTGACGACTCACGGCGTCATCGTGGGCATGACCGGCTCGGGCAAGACCGGACTTGGCGTGATCGTCATCGAAGAGGCACTTCAGGCAGGACTCCCGGTGATCGCCATCGACCCAAAGGGCGACCTCACCAACCTCTGCCTCACCTTTCCCGATCTTGTTCCTACCGATTTCCGCCCCTGGATCGACGAGGCCCAAGCGAAGAATGCTGGCCAGACACCCGACGAGTTCGCGGCGAGCCAGTCCGAACTCTGGACGAAGGGACTCGGCAGCTGGGGGGCTCAGCGGCGCCGACATCGGCGAACTGCGGGCGAAAGCCGACTTCACGATCTACACACCAGGATCACAATCTGGCGTGGCGTTGAACATCGTCGGCTCACTGCAGGTGCCGACCGACCTCAGCGATGCCGAGGTCGTCGGCGACGAGATCGAGGGCTACGTAACCGGCCTGCTCGGCCTCGTCAGCATCGACGCCGATCCGCTGTCGAGTCGCGAACACATCCTCCTGTCCAACCTGATCCATCATTCGTGGCAAGCGGGCAAGGCCATCGACTTAATGACGCTGGTCGGGCAAGTGACCACCCCTCCAATTCGCAAGCTCGGCGTGTTCGAGCTCGACCAGTTCTTCCCTGAAACCGACCGCATGGCGCTGGCGATGAAGCTCAACGGACTGCTCGCCTCGCCATCATTCGCCGCCTGGGGTGCCGGCGCGCCACTCGACGTGCAGTCGATGATGTACACCTCGGACGGCAAGCCGCGCTGTGCGATTATCACGACTGCACACCTCTCGGACACGGAGCGTCAATTCGTCACATCGCTCGTCCTCGCGAAGCTCGTCACCTGGATGCGAGCACAGAGCGGCACCACCGACCTGCGTGCCATGCTCTACATGGACGAGGTCGCCGGCTACCTACCGCCGACGGCAAACCCTCCGACCAAGAAGCCGATCATGCTCTTGATGAAGCAGGCGCGAGCGTTCGGCCTTGGCGTTGTCCTGTCGACGCAGAATCCAGTCGACATCGACTACAAGGCGATCTCGAATGCCGGCACCTGGATGATCGGTCGACTCCAGACTGACCGCGACAAGGCGCGCCTCCTTGACGGCATGTCGTCCGCGGCAGGTGACGTTGACATCAACGCTGTTGGCGACACCATCTCGGGCCTCGGCAAGCGAGAGTTCATGCTGCGCCGCGCCGGCCAGGACCAACCAGAGGTCTTCACGACGCGCTGGGCGATGTCATATCTCCGCGGCCCGATGACCCGTGACCAGATCGACACGATGATGGCGCCAACGAAGGCGGACGTCACGCCAGCGCCCGCATCCGCGCCAGCACCGGCCTCGTCCCCTCCCGCCTCCAGTCCTGCCTCTACTCCAACCTCCGCTGACGTCCCGGCGTTGAGCGATGATGAGACCGCCGTCATGCCCGAGGTCGCTGACGGCCGACCGGTTCGCTACGTCGATGTTGCTGCTCCATGGCTCGGTGACGTCGGTGGCGATGAGCGCGGCGAACGCTTCGAGGCGGCGGTCGTGGCGCGCGTCGCACTGCGATACGACGAGACCAAAGCCGATCTCATTCACGACGACGAGTACGAGGCCGTGCTGTTTCCCCTCGGTGAGCAAATCGATGCATCGCACATCGTGCAGGTCGACTACGACGATCGCGATTTGCGCGTCAACCCCCCGGACAAGATCGTGTTCGGACTCACCGATGCGAAGATTGCCAACAAGACCTTCTGGTCACAGGTGGAACGCGACATTCGGGACCAGCTCACCCGCACCCTCAACCTCGAACTTCCCGCGAACGCAGGGTTGAAGCTGTACGGACGTCCGGGCGAGGATGCCGAACTCTTTGAAGCCCGTTGCCTGAAGACCGCCGACGACCAAGCCGACGCCGAAATTGCCAAGCTGCGTGACAAGTACGAAACCAAGGCGAGGTCACTGCGCGACAAGATCGAGGCCTCCGAGGATCGCATCGAAGAGCTCGAAGAGCAGACCAAGGGCAAACGCAACAGCGAGCTGTTATCAACCGCCGGCTCGGTGCTCGGCGGCCTGCTCGGCGGCCGCAAAAGCAAGGGTGGTCTCCTCGGTGGTTTGCTCGGCCAGGCGGGCACCGCTGCTCGTCGCCGCGGGACAACCAACGCGTCTGAGCAGCGGTTGGAGTCCGCCGAAAACAAGATGGGACGCCTCGTGCAGCAGGTCGAGGACCTGGAGATCGAGCTTGAGGAGGAAATCATCGAGATCGACGCCAAGTGGATGGAACTGGGCAAGAACATCACCACGATCAGCGTCGGCCTGGAGAAGACCGACGTCAAGGTCACGCAGCTCGTCTGCGCCTGGATCCCCGTTGGGTAGTCCGCCCATCGCTCTCACGATCATCGGCTGTTTGCCGCGAGGGCGGCCACACTGGACCCCAGAGGCCTCTAGCCTGGGCGAGCACGCCGACGTAGCCCAATTGGCAGAGGCACAGGCTTTAGGTGCCTGTCAGTGCGGGTTCGAGTCCCGCCGTCGGCACGAGCCTCACGAACTGATCAGCGTTGCTCCAGCGCGCTGAGCAACGCTGCAAACGCTCGACCGCGGTGCGAGATCACGTTTTTCGCCGTTGACGCCATCTCGGCGAAGGTCAGTCCATCTGCTTCGTCCGGAGCGAAGATGGCGTCGTAACCAAACCCGACGTCGCCTCGCTCACTCGGCGCAATGTGCCCTGGGCACACACCTTCAACAGCAAGTTCGGTGCCATCTGGCCACATCACCATTGCCACCGTGATGAACCGGGCGCCTCGCTGGTGGGCACCATTCAACTCGTCGAGCATTTTCGCTCGATTGTCCGCATAGCTGCACCCCTCCCCTGCGTAGCGCGCTGTGTGCACACCTGGCCGACCGTCGAGTGCATCGACAAACAGCCCGGTGTCATCAGCAACCGCGGGAAGACCGGTGGCTGCCACGATCGCGGCAGCTTTCAAGCGAGCGTTCCCGACAAGAGTGTCGGCATCTTCGACAACGTCAGGGACCTCGGCCGGGCGCGGCAGCAGATTGACGACACCGTCCAGGAGTTGTTGAATCTCGGCGACCTTGTCGGGGTTGGCCGACGCGCAGACGAGCTGAAGCATCAGTTGGTCAACGGGCCGGGCGAGCCGATGGGGCTTCGGCGACAAGCGCAGCTTGCGCGTCGGAGATCGTGGTCAGACCGCCCTCGGCCAGACCGAGCAGCGAGTCAAGCTGCGATCGGCTGAATGTCATCCCTTCGGCGGTGCCTTGCACCTCGACAAAGCTGGCTTCACCACCGGCGACCGGGCGCAGCATCACAACATTCATGTCGACTTCCGCAATGGAATCCTCAACGTAGGGCAGGTCGAGCACAGGGACACCGCCGACGATGCCGACACTGATCGCAGAGCAGAACGAATGCAACGGATTGACCGCAAGGTCACCGCGTTGCACGACACGTTCAAGCGCGTCGTGAAGCGCCACGAATCCTCCGCAGATGCTCGCCGTACGGGTCCCGCCATCGGCTTGCAAGACGTCACAGTCAACAATGACCTGACGTTCGCCAAGCGCTTCCATGTCGCACGCCGCCCGCAACGACCGGCCAATCAGACGCTGAATCTCAACGGTGCGGCCGCTCTGCTTACCCTTGGCAGCCTCACGGTTGATGCGCTCTGGAGATGCACCTGGCAGCATCGAATACTCTGCGGTGACCCAGCCTTTGCCGGAGCCCCGCATCCAACGCGGCACGTCCTCATCGATCGACGCCGTACACAACACGCGTGTGTTGCCGAACGACACGAGCACCGACCCATCGGCCATCTCGGTGAAGTCTCGCTGAAACGAAAACGGTCGGAGCTCGTCGGCGGTGCGACCGTCGGGGCGTGGTGCTGATCCTGTCATGGCCCGCAACGTAGCGGCTGAGCAGTCAGTCTGTGCCGGGGACAGAACAACCGCGTGCAGGTGGCCACGGCTCGGTTTCGTCGAGTTCAGGGCCAAGCAACTGGCGACCAAGTTCCCGGAACGCATCGATGTCTCCGCTCGACGCGAACCGGTGCGTGCCGCGACGGCCATCGCTGCGCAACAGACCCAACTCGGCAAGTTGGTGCTGCACAGCGAATGCCGTTTCGTCAGCGGAGCTGACCAGTGTGACGCCCTGGCCCATCACATCGCTGATCGTGCGCGCCAAGAATGGATAGTGAGTGCAGCCCAACAGCAGCGCGTCGACATCAGCCTCGCGAACGGGTGCGAGGAGCCGCTCAGCAAGAACCGTCACTTCGTCGCCGACGGTTTGACCGCGCTCGACAAACTCGACAAAACCCGGACATGCCGCGCTCGAAAGCGTCACCGGCGCGCCGCCCGCTGCGATCGCCCGGACGTATGCACCCGACGACACCGTGCCCACGGTTCCAATCACACCAACCCGGCCCGTTGTGGTGGTGCGCACCAGGGCGTGAGCACCCGGAGCAATAACGTCGATGACCGGCACGTCGAGTTCGGCGCGCAGCGCATCAAGTCCGGCCGCAGTCGCAGTGTTGCACGCGACGACAATTGCCTTGGCGTGATAGTCGTCAACCAGGCTTCGGGCGAGTTCGCGTGCGTACTCACGAACGTCATCGAGTGGCTTTGATCCGTAGGGGTAGCGGCCGGTGTCGCCGATGTAAATGAGATCTTCGGCAGGAAGTAGATCGATCGTTGCCCGGGCGACGGTCAGGCCGCCGAAGCCTGAGTCGAACATCCCAATCGGCCGGTCCACACCTGTAGAGCGTACTCAAGTGCTGCCAGCAGGTTCCTCAACAGGAACCGGAGAAACACGAAACGGGGCCGCCGGAGGATTTTGTGGGCCTCCAGAGTCACAGATGAAGACAACGCCTCACTGTTTGTGATGGCATCGCATCGGATCAACGACGTTTCGTACTCGATCTGTCCGGAGAAATAGTCCTCACGAACTTGTCAAAAGTAGATAATCGATTCGGCGTTTGCTTCCGCGACATCGAGGTCATCGGTGTATGCACCGGTTGACAGATACTTCCAGCCGCCGTCGCAGACGATGAACACGATCGTTCCGGCGTCAATCTGCGACGCGACCTTTCCCGCTCCGGCCATAGCCGCACCCGCAGAGATCCCGGCGAAAATTCCGCACTCATTGACTAAACGTCGAGTCCATTCTATTGATTCCCGTGGCCGCACTACTCGCTTGCGGTCGAGTAGGTCGATGCCGTTCCAGTTCTCGAAAACTGGCGGGATGTACCCGTCGCCGATGTTGCGGAGACCCTCAACGCGCTCCCCTAATGGCGGCTCTACTGCGATGACTTGAATTGTTGGGTCATGTTGTTTGAGGAACGTGCCGGTCCCCATCAACGTGCCGCTCGTACCGAGCCCGGCAACGAAGTGCGTGATACCGGGCGCGTCGCGAATGATCTCTGGTCCAGTGCCCTCGAAATGAGCACGCGGGTTGGCGTCGTTTGCGTACTGGTATGGGAAGTACCACTCAGGATGTTCAGCAGCGAGCGCTTTGGCTCGAGCAACTGCACCATTCGAACCTTCAGGTCCTGGAGTCAACATAATTTCGGCGCCGAAGATCTCAAGCATCTGGCGACGCTCTATTGACACGCTGTCCGGCATCATGATTTTGATTGGGTAACCCTTGATACCTGCAATTGCTGCGAGTGCGATGCCGGTGTTCCCCGACGACGGCTCAAGAATGGTCTGACCTGGTCGTAGCCGCCCGTCTGCTTCGGCTGCCTCGATCATGTATTTCGCTATGCGATCTTTAACCGAGCCAAACGGGTTCTGCATCTCCATCTTGGCCAAAATTCGTACATTTGGGTTCGGTGAAAGATTGGATACGTCGACAAGCGGTGTGTTGCCGATCATGCCGAGAACACCTTCGTGCAGCATGTTTGGATACGGGGGTCCAACAACATGTGGGGGTGCAGTCATCGTCATTGTGTTCATCTTCTTTCTCAACCTGTGCGTCTGTTCAGGTATTCCGACAAATCTGATCTGTGTTGTCGGGAATTGTATAAGCAGCCTGCGGCGCGTGAGATGTCGAGCTTGAAGTCCGCCAGCAGTTCCGCTGGCTTTTTGATCAGAGAACCGTGATCTGCTCTTCGGTGATTTCGCCGTCGGCGATTCGGTAGCTTCGCATCTCTGGCGCTTGCCGCTTCAAGCTGACAATTACATAGTGCCAACGCGGATCGACTGCTGCGGCAACATCGGTTGGGCTCGGATACGGCTCGGAGTGAGTGTGGCTGTGAACCACCCCATTGATCTCCCAGCCACGATTATCCGCAGCCACTTCGACGCGCATGAAATCCCTCGGGTTCACGGTGTACACACGGGCCGAAGCGTCATCGTTGTGGGTTGCGTGAAATTCAGGGGCCTGATCTGGTGACGGACCAACGAGAAGTCCACACATCTCAAGCGGATACTCATCAAGTGCCTCGCCAATGATCTGGTTGTACGCATCTCTGGAGATCTCAATCACCGTTGCGAGGGTACCGATAGCGTGGCAGCTGAAACAGGACTGGCAGGATGGCAAAGAAGGGCAAGAAGACTAAACGTGGGTCGAAAGACGACGGCACCACGCTGATTGCGAGTTACAAGCGCGCCTATCGGGACTACGAGATTCTCGACACCTGGGAGGCCGGCATGGTCCTCACGGGAAGCGAGGTGAAAAGCCTGCGCGAGGGCAACGCCCAGATCGCTGAGGGTTACGCACGAGTCCGCAAAGGCGAGATGTGGCTCGACGGCATCCATATCCCTCCCTACACCAACGCCATTGGTTTCGGTGCCCATCAACCTGACCGCGAACGCAAACTGCTGCTCAATCGAGCTGAAATCGATAAAATTGATATGCGGACCGCACAAGGGGGACTCACCATCGTGCCGCTTCGCTTGTATTGGAAAGGTGGCCGCGCCAAGCTTGAAATCGGGCTTGCCAAGGGCCGGACCAAGGGCGACAAACGCCACAATTTGGCTGAGCGCGATGCTGATCGAGAAATCGAAGCAGCATTCAACCGTGCCGCCAAGTACGGCAATAGCTGAGCACTGACGACCGGTCTGCTCTTTCAGCGGCTACTTTGGAGATCCACATATTGATCACGGGGCTGACTGGATTCGACGTCAGTAACGCTGTTCGAGTTTGCAACCCGAGTTTCTCAGACTCGTTAAACGGGGAAAAAAACACAATTGCCGTTGATAACGACAATTTCGCTCTCGCCGCCTGATTACTCAGGTTGAGAACGAATCATCGTGAGCAGAAATGTCGCACGGGGCCTCTCCACCACAGCCCGGCAACAGAAGTGGGGGATGACAATGGGAAAGACCATTGCCAGCGGGAAAGACTGCTGACTTTCAGGAAAGACTGAGCGTGGTTCGCCTTGAGCGGACAGCCGACCCGTCGGTGTCTCAGCGTTAGAGTCAATGCCGGGAATGGTTGTAGCAAGTTCGTCCATCGGCTGAGGGACGGGGGTTCGATTCCCCCCAGCTCCACTGAGGGGGATTCGTAGAATTACGGGTCTCCTTCTAGTAGAAATCGGATGCTCCATCACCAGCTGTTAGCGAGCACTGCTAGTTTCGGTGTTCCAACATGAGTGGGCTGCTGTGACGGTTCGTTTCTG